>Ga0116210_1000090_pt1 | contig 88303 bp, 74 predicted proteins | sample TshhotsprinmetaG_FD_94483 | JGI IMG/M metagenome (GOLD analysis project Ga0116210, IMG submission 94483) | Hot spring microbial communities from South Africa to study Microbial Dark Matter (Phase II) - Tshipise hot spring metaG | ecosystem: Environmental > Aquatic > Thermal springs > Hot... | reverse complement strand
GTCGGTGGGGGACAGGTCGTAGGTTGTTGGGCTGCTGTCCGGTGCGCGGTCGTAGACCTGGAAGGCGTCAATGTTGACGTATCCAGAAGCGACAACGATCTCAGCCGTGTGCAACCGATCGTCCAGGTTGACGACCGAGAAAGGCACGATGGTTGGCGTGGTGCTGAGGGTGGAGTAGGTGCCGTAGAGCTTGCCGTCCACCAGGACGCTGGCCTTGCCGCCGTCGGAAGCCTGCTTGAAGTAGACGGTGAAAGCATTTCCATAGAAGTACACCAGCGCCCGGTTGCCCTTGCCACTGCCGCGCGAGACAGCGCTATGCGTCCACGACGTGCCCACGTAGCTGATCGCGCCCCCTTCCAGCGCCGCCGGATCGTTGTTCTGGTAGTAACCGGCTTCCAGGTAGTGTCTGCCGCTGACATCGCCGCTACGCACCAGGATAGCGTCTACGTCGAACGGTTTGTACTTGTTCCGCAGCTTACCCACTGGCTGTGGCCTGAGGGCGATGACGTGATTGGTGCCCGCGTCCAGTCCGCCGATGATGTAGGTCTGCTGGAACGAGCCAGAAGCAGGCGACGCGGCGTAGCTATCGAACGAGGAGTGATAGTTACCGTCCACGTAGACATCTACCATGCCATACGATTGGTACATGCGATGGTAGACGACTACCGAACTGGCACCGCTTACCTCGAAGACCGCCTCGGCCACCGGCGCACTCTGGGATGATTTCCACGTCATCTCCTGCGAAACGTGCATGTTGCCGCCCGACGCCCGCGAGTCATCGGCTTTCTTCCACTGGCCAGAGAACTGAATGGCCGGAGGCGGGAATGCGCCACCGCCGATCACCTGATCGTTCTCGTAACGGCCAGGCTGCAGCACGGGCTTGTTGTAGAGCACGACCTTGTCAATTGAAATCGTCGCGCTGAAGCCCTTCTCGTTGCGGATGCGCACTTCCAGGGTGTGGAAGGCGCTGGCGTCCAGGCCGGTGACAGTATAGGGAGCGGGGGTGTAAGTCGCACCTTTGAGGTAGAGTGTGCCGTAGAAGCGGTTATCCACGTAGATATCGGCTGCGCCGTAGCTGGACTTACTGACACCATAGAGCGTCACCGTGTCCGCGCCCATAAATGACAGATAGGCGCGCGCCTGGTCATGCTTGGACTCGATGAAACGCTTGCCTGACGGGCCAGGGGTGGTCGTGTAGCGGTAGACCCAGCTCTGCTCGTAGATGAAGACCGAGGAGGTGGGCTTGCCCGCAGCGTCGTAGGTTGCTTCCTCATACTCACCTGGCCCCACGGGAGCGGTGTAGTACACCTGGTAGCCGTAGACCTCGTTGTACTTCGGGCTGGCCGGGTTGACGTTGAGATGACGCACCTGCAACACATGCGGCACGTCAGGATTGAGGCCAATGACGGCGATGGGGACGTTCTTTGCCCCTTCTTCCTTCAGATTGACGGTGCGTTCCAGTCGCCCGTCCACATACAGCTCGATCGGGCCATTGGCGCTGCTGGTCTTGACGTTGACGGCGACACCCGACCCCTTGAAGAACAGCGTCAACACTGCGCCGGTTTCTCTGGTGCGCACGTAGCTGTAGGCTGGCTGCGGCTGCCAGCCGTAGGACTCCTGCGCCCCGTTATAGGGCACTTTCAGCGGCGTGCCGGGCACGTCAGCCCGCTGCAAGGCCGGGGACGTGGCCAGCGTCAGAAAACGGAAGGCGTCCAGCGTGAAGGCCGCACTGCCGGGGTTGACGCGCACTTCCACCGTATGCGTGCTGTTGACATCGAGGCCGCTGATGTAGAACGGGACGACCCGCGCCACAGTCGCGTCGTTGTTCATCGTCCCGCGCAGTTCACCATCTACGTAGACATCCGCCGTGCCACCACCGGGGAAGACAGCCCGGTAGATGGCGACCGTATCGGCACGAGTGAAGTGCACATAGACGCGATCGTAGGGGCGCGCGGCCTGGCGACCGGTGCCGTCGGGCGTGCCAGGGCGATCGGGCGCGGCCAGGCGGACGCTCTGCCAGCTTCCCACGTAGGTGATCTTGGGCCGCCCCTCTTCCCAGAAGCCCTCAAAGGCTGGGCTGAGGTCGCCCCCGGGGCCGGCGTCAACGATGCCGCCCCCGAAGCCGGTCGAAAGCCGGAAGGCGTCGAAGTCCACCACGCCCGCCGTCGCCACCAGCGTCACGGTGTGCGGGCCGAAGGCCAGGTTGGAAATGAAGTGTTCAGCCTGCTTCTGGCCTGTGTTGTCATAGTCAATGACCGAGTGTAGCTTCCCATCCACGTAGACATTGGCTGTGCCTTCGGATTCCTGACTGTAGAGCAGGGTCACCTCGGTGCCAGTGAAGGAGAAGCACGCCTCACTGCCCACGCCGTTGGCGATCAGGGTCGTGCTGCCAGGGCCGCCAGGCGAATAGCCGTCGTCGGTTACAGAGAGCGTCCAGCCACCGGGTGCGCCGCTGGCATCGTAGAGCGCCACGTAGCCGTCGTCGTTGCTCTGATACAGATCCACATCGGGATCGCCGCTGGCTGTGATGGACGAGGCCACCCACACTTCGACCGGATCGGGTGAGTAGTATACCTGCTGTTCCCAGCGGTCGAAGATAGCGACTTCGACAGTGTTGGCCGTCCCCGGCTGAGCGAACAGTTGCAGGGTGTAGGCTTCGTCCAGGCTGTTCCATTCCCCATCGGCGGGGTCGGCGCGCTCCCAGTCGCTGTCATTGACGCGCCCCCACACATAGCGCGCGCGATTGATGGCCGCCGCTCGATAATGAGGGCCTGCCACGAATTGCTGAGCCCCGCGATCCCACACGTAGGTAGACCAGCTATCCTGGGTATCGCCGCTGCCGAACTGCAACGGTCGGGCGGGGACGACTTCGATGGGCACCTGTGTCAGGTGCAACACCGGGCATACCGGCGCTGTCTCGAAGCCCTCGAAAGAGTCTTTGAGCGTCTCCAGCACGTCGTAAATGCCGCTGTTGTCGGCATCGCGCCAGCCCACCTGCTGACGGGCTGCTTCCGAAAGCGCGTGCGCGCGATAGGCGGCGACCATGTCTTCACCGCTGCGCATCAGCGAGGGAACCGGCGAGGGATTGCCATCCTCACAGTTGGTGTGCGCGATGCGCAGGTAGCCGTAAATTTCTTCCGGACGGCAGCCGCTGGATTCGTCGCCCGCACCGAAGACGTGACCGACCATCTTGGCGATCAACACCTCCAGGTTGCTGATGCCCAGGTCGCCGCCGTCGTAGGTGACAACAGCCCACGGCCCGCCGATGGCTGCGCCCGCTGCCAGGCCATCGCCGTCGAACAGGCCATCGGCGTCGCTGCTGCTATCCACCACATAGAGCACCAGGCCCCAGTCTGCACCGCCGCTGACGCGCGCATCGTGCGCCAGTCGTAACACCGAGCTACCGTTGGCGGGCTGGTCGTAGAAGGCAGCAGCAACCTGATGAATCCAGCCTGTGGTCAGCTCCGAGGCGCTGGCGACACTGCCCTGGATCGGCTCTTCGGCGACCCGAATTTTGGCGCGGTCAGCCGTCGGACCATCGAAGGGCGAGACGTAGCTGACGTTCCAGGTCAGGCGCGCGTTGGGGCGCGGCTGGCCGCCGGGAGTGGCCGGGGCAGTGGAAACCATCGTCCACCAGGTCAGCGCCTGAGTGATCTCCGTCTTCACCTTGTCCACTTCGGTGGCTGTCCAGGTTTCCGGCCCGGAGGTGCTCTCCACAAAGAGCACCTTCACCGCCACATCCCCCACCATGTAAGCGCTGGTCTGCTCCGACTCGGGAGCATAAGAGGCGGAGGTACGCGGTGAGAAGGGCGGCTGAGGGCTGACCAACGCTGTCGTGCGAACGTCGCTCTGCACTGGCACGGCATCTGCCGGATCGTCGTCGGGAGCGGTGATCGCATTCCACACCAATGCTGCCGCCCGCGCATCACCGGAGAGCACAGTGAACGCCGTCGCGGGCACCGGCCCACGATAGGCCGCGCGCGCGCCCGCCTTGATCAGCGCGGCTTCGTCCAGGCCTTCCACGCCCGCGAAGAGCGCGTTGCCAGAGCGGACGTAGAGTGTGCCACCCGCGCGGGCAATGGTGCGCGCCACCGTATCGAGCGTTGCCTCGTCGGCCAGGATCAGCGTGTTGAGTGGAACAGCCGGGTCGGGGGCAGCAGCTTCGGCGCGCGCCGTAGAGGGCAGGGCCGGAATTCCCGCGGGAACTTCCAGGGCCGACACGCTGGCTGACGGGAGCGCGCCCCCCGCCGCTGCCTGGGCGTGCGTGGCCCAGCCGGGCAGCATGGCCGTGACCAGGAGGGTGATCAGCACCACTCCGGTGACCAGGCTGCGTACCATCGCAACGAGAAGGGGTTTGTTCATGATGTTGACCTCCACCATACCACAGCAAACAGAAAAGCCGAGCCTGGTCCTTTGGCCCACGACCGGCTCAGGCCGCCCAGATTGCCTGGGCAATGAATGCGTCCGTATGCTCTATCATTAAGATAGAACAGATTCAGCATTGATACAGTATGGACTTGTGAGAATTTCGTGAATTTTCCGTAAAGATGCGGGCTGGGATAGGGCGAGGAACGCCTGTCATGAGCCGCTAAAGAGTTGAGTGAATGTTAACAGCACGGCGGAGACAGGGGCCTGACACAAAAAGCGGACTGCAGAGATGCAGCCCGGCGGAGCGACAAAGAAGACAACGGCATCAGCGCTCACTAGCCATGCATAGGGGTGAAATCTCCGAACAGTCTCTCATTCCATGGCTGTGTCGTGCGATTCAGTATCGGGAGGCGGCGCGGGAGCGGTCGGCTGTTCGGCGGGCGTTTCGTCTTCGGCCACAGCCTCAGCAGCGGCGACCTCCGCTTCTTCTTCGGCAGGCGGTTGAGCGACAGGCGCGGCAGGTTGGGGCGCGGCAGGAGCCGTCCAGGCATCGCCGCGCAAGGCCAACCCCGCCTGCTCCAGCGCCCGGCTCACTTGCTCCGACGCCGGGTCGAGATCGTTGAGAATGCTGTAGGGGAAGCGGTGATCGGCCAGATGCTCCGCCAGATGATCGAGCAGCAGGCGGAAGTCGGTGGCGCGGATGTGGTCGAGAGGGACGTTGGCCGCGCTGAGGGCCTCGCGCAGGGGAGCCGGGTCCTGACCGTGCAGGGCCGCACAGAACAGAATGCAGGGGCCGAGTCGTTCGGCAGACGGCGTGCCACTGTTACTGGTCACCGCCAGGATGTCGGCCAGATAGTGTTCACTACCCTGCTGAGCGCGCGCATGGCCCAACAGATTATTGAGCTGCACCGCCACCATCATCAAGCTGAGCAGGGTTTGCAGCGCTTCACGGTCGCCCTGCCCGATCGCCGGAGCGCTCTTGATAGCCTGCTTGGCCAGGTCGGTGGTCACGCCCGCCGCCCAGGGCTGGAAGCGTTCGGCGCGGGGATTCTTGCCGCGCTGTGCTGCGTAGCGCCAGTCCAGCAGACCAGTGACGATCGCCAGCATGTCAGCGATGCCCGCTCCGCGTTGCGCTGGCAGGGCATCGGCGATCACGTCCCAGTCGAGAATCACCTCAGCGGCGGGGCCAGTTTCCAGGCGCACCCGCCGTTTGCGCTCGCCGACCGGCTCGTCGGTGATGGCGTAGGGCGTGAGCATGGCGGCGCTGTCGAGCGCGGCGGGGACAACGACCAACGGCAGATGATTGTGTCCTGCCACCACTTTGGCCGCCTCGACGGGCGCACCGCTGCCCACAGCATAGATCACTTCGACAGTGCTGGGCAGGTGTTGCGCCAGGTATTCAAACAGGTCGCGGTCATAGCGGGACGGCTCAGCCTGGATGACCAGGGGCAGCGACAGGCTAGCGCTCAGCGCGGCCCATGTCTCCTCGCTGGTGAGCAGTGCCACCCGGCGGGTTTCCTGAACAGCGCTTAGCTCACGGAAAGTTATCTTGGGCAAAGGCCAGATGGCCATCACAGTTTTCTCCTGACTCTATCCTGTTCAGGTTCCCTCAAAGGGGTTTGTAGCTGGCTTAGCGACTGCCGTAAGTGTAGTGCGAAATCGCGCATTCGTCCAGCACAGCGAGGGAGGTAATCGCATCAAACCCAGCCAGCAGAACCATGGGCAGAAGTAAGCTCAGAGAAGCTCCGTGTGATCTTCTGGTTGACCTCACCCCCGCTCGGCGCTGGCGCGCCTCCAAGCCGAGCGCAGCGAGGCTGGGGGTGAGGTCAATCACAGTCCAGCACACGGCCTGTCACAGTTCGCGCACGTCTGATGGCCCTCATCCCCCGGCCCCTTCGCCCGCGCTGCGGGCGAAGGGGAGCACTCGCGCGACAGACAATAAGTCCCCTCGCCCCGCGACGCAGTCGCGAGGGCGAGGGGATGTAGGGGTGAGGGGCAGCGGACTGCTGTAAATCGCCTGTCACATCTTGCGCGCCCCCCTGCGCTTCCTTCGCGCTTTACAGGCCCCCTGGACATGTTATACTTGGGCACCGCCGGGGATGGGCACCTATCCGCTACATAGACGAACTCGGAGGCAATGCATGGCTGCGCAAAAAGAGCGGGTGTTGATCCTGTGCACCGGCAATTCGGCTCGTTCACAGGTCGCCGAAGGATGGCTGCGCGCCAAAGCGGGCGACCGCTTCGAAGTGTATAGCGCGGGCAGCAACCCATCGGGCAAAGTGCTGCCGGGGGCGATCCAGGTGTTGGCTGAGATCGGCATAGACATCAGCGAGGCGCGTTCCAAGAGCATGGCGGAGTTTCTCGGCCAGCCTTTCGACTACGTGATCACCGTGTGCGACAACGCCGCCGAGAATTGCCCCATCTTTCCAGGTCCAGGCAAACGCTATCACCGCAACTTCACCGATCCGGCGAAATATCCGCCGGAGCAACAACTGGAAGTCTTCCGCTGCGTGCGCGACGAGATCGCCGCGTGGTTCACCGAGCTTTTCAACCTGGAGCCGTAGGGCACCAGGACGCTGGCTCGTCAGACTGGATATAACATGTCAGAGGGATGAACAGCATGGCTCAACTTGACGCCCGCCTCCCCAAAGGGATGCGCGACTTTCTGCCGCAGGAAGTGATCCGGCGCGAGTATGTGATCGGTGTGATCACCGAGGTCTTCCAGACCTTCGGCTTCGAGCCGATCTACACCCCCACCCTGGAATTGCTCGAAACGTTGCTGGGCAAGGGCGGTGAGGAGGCAGACAAGCTGATCTTCCACGCGCAGCACCCCGGCGGCAAAGAGGCGCTCGCCCTGCGCTACGATCTCACAGTGCCGCTGGCGCGCTACGTGGCCATGCACGAGCACGACCTGACCTTCCCCTTCCGGCGCTATCACATCGCACCGGTCTGGCGCGGCGACCGCCCGCAGAAGGGGCGTTACCGCGAGTTCTATCAGTGCGACGTGGACATCGTGGGCGTGGCCAGCATGGCCGCTGACGCCGAGATCATCAGCCTGCTGGTCACAGCGCTGGGACGCCTGGGTTTTGCCGACTTCACCGTGCATATTAACAACCGCAAGATTCTAACGGGCATCGGCGTCTACGCGGGCGTGCCCGACGCGCAACTAGGCGACCTCTACCGCAGCATTGACAAGCTGGACAAGATCGGGCTGGACGGCGTGCGGCGCGAACTGGTCGAAAGTGGCATTGCCGACGACGCCATCGGGCGCATGATGGATTTGCTGCAGTGGCGCGAGGGCGGCCTGGCAACGCTCAGCCGGGTGCGCGAACCGCTGCGCGATATTGCGATCGCGCAGGAAGGCATCACTGAGCTGGAACAACTGGCCGATTACCTGGGCGCATTGAACGTGCCCGCCGACAAGGTGACCATTGACCTGGCGATGGTGCGTGGGCTGGGCTACTATACCGGCCCCGTGTTCGAGACCGTCATCACCAGGCCCGACAATCTCGGCAGCGTGACCGGCGGCGGGCGCTACGACGGCTTGGTGGGGATGTTCCGTAAGGAAAGCCTGCCTACAACGGGGTCGAGCCTGGGCATCGAGCGCATCATTGACCTGATGGATCTGCTCAACCTGTATCCGCCGGAACTGAGCAGCACAGTGGTGCAGGTGCTGGTGACGGTCTTCGGCGAGGCAACGCAGGCGGCATCGCTGGCCCTGGCCAACGAGCTACGGACAGCAGGCATCCGCACCGAAGCGTACATGATCCCCAACCGCGCCATCGGCAAGCAGGTACAGTACGCCGACCGTAAAGGCGCGCGCGTGGTCGCTTTTCTGGGCGAAGACGAGATCAAGGCGGGCGTGGTCAAATTCAAACGGCTGCGCGATGGCCTGGAAATAGCGGTGCCGCGCGCCGAAGCAGCGCAGACCGTGCGTCGCCTGCTGACCGAGTGAGGCGCGATCCCAGAGACAAAAGAGTCCGTTTGAAAAGCCCCCTCAACCCCCGACCCCTTCTCCTTCTGAGGGGCGAAGGGGAGACGGGCCAGGCTTTCCCCTCGCCCCGTTGAGGGAAAGGGGTGGCGCACAGCGCCGGGGTGAGGGGGTATCAAATGACCTCTAAACGCGGAGATGCAGAAAGTGCAGAGCGAGAAAACTCAAATGGCTCTGCGTTCTTCTCTGCGATCTCCGCGCCTCGGCGGTGAGTTTTTCCTTTCCCGCCGCTCAGTTGGCGGAAAAGAAGCCCTGTCCGCGCGCCGCCATCCGATCGCGCTCCAGAATGACATCCAGCAGAGCGACCTCGCGGCGGTACACATCGCGCATGTCGCTGAGGAACTGCGCCGCCTGGCTGGTTGCCAGCAATGCCTGCTTCTGGTCGGTAGAAACCTGTGCCAGCGCAGCGGCGAAATAGCCCAACGCCAGCGGATCGGCAGGCAACGCCGTCGGGTCGAGACTGTTGCTTGGCAGGACGCGGGCCAGCACCGTCAGGTAGCGTTCCACCCAGGGGCGGAGCTGTTGCGCCGCCCGCTGCGTTTCCGGCTGATCCAGGTCAACGACGGGGAAAGGCTCGACCGTGCCTACCAGATAGGGCCGATCATACGAGAGTCCCACGATCTGAAACCGTTCGCGGCCCACCGCCACAATATTCATGTGACCGTTGGGCAGGCGCTCGACATCGGTGATCTCCGCCGTGCAGCCCACAGGATGCGGCTGGGCGAGCGGGCCGAGCGCCTCGCGCCCCTCGCGAATCAAAACCACGCCGAACGGTTGTCCTGTCTCCAGACATTCCTCGATCATCAGCCGATAGCGCGGCTCGAAGATGTGCAGCGTAATGGGCGCACCAGGGAACAATACGGTATGGAGCGGAAACAACGGCAAGCGGTACATCGGCCCTTTTTCCTCATACGTCGAATAGGCTGCAAAGACCCGTCGTAATCAACCCTGCCCCAGATTGTAGAGACAAAAGCGCGTCGCCGCCCATAGAAATTGCATCAGAGGACAGCGGGCTTCAGAAACCGCTGGAAAACCTCACTACCCAGCCCTCTCGCACAGAGAAAGCACAACATCAAGGCCCCTCTCCGCGTGTAGCTGCGCAGCCTCCATGCAACCGTGCACCCCCCATCGCAACTTGTCTGCAGCCCGATAGTTGTTTATAATGAAACAACTATCCAGGTCCGAAGCTCTTTCCCCTGGCAATGAGAGTCTGATTTATCAATGATATATCTGATAAAATAGCAAAAGACCTAATTATTAGGGGATGCGGCTCGCTGACTGTCCCTTACACTGGATAGTGGCGCTTCAAAGACCGTTTGAAAACCTCACCCCCCGGCTCTTTCCATGCATAGACAAGGAGGTAAGCGAAGGACTAAGTCCTCTCTTCGTATGTGTGCGGAGGGGATTTCGAGGTGAGGTATCCCTGCCGAGCAAGACCTCTCAAACGGTCTCTCAGATAGATCGGGCTCTTGAGCGTCTTTGTACCACACAGGAAGGCAACCATGATGATCCATCTGGAACATGTCTCCAAGCACTACCAGATGGGCGCGGTGCGCGTGACCGCGCTCGACGATGTGTCGCTCACCATTGACCAGGGCGAGTTCGTCGTCGTGTTAGGCCCGTCGGGCAGCGGCAAAACCACGCTGCTCAATATCATCGGCGCCCTCGATACGCCCAGCACGGGCACAGTGCGCATCAACGGCAACGACCTGCTGTTGCACCGCGCCGCCGATCGCTTCAAGTTCCGCCGCGAGACGGTCAGCTTCATCTTCCAGACCTTCAACCTCTTCCCCGGCCTGACCGCGTTGGAGAACGTGCAATTCGTGCTGGACATGGCCAACGCCCCCCGCAACCGCGAGCGCGCCGCCGAAGTACTGACCAGCGTGGGCTTGGGCGAGCGGCTTCATCACTTCCCGCACGAACTGTCCGGCGGTGAGCAACAGCGCGTGGCCATCGCCCGCGCCCTGGCAACAGGCAACCCGGTGCTGCTGGCCGACGAGCCGACCGGCGAGCTGGATTTCCAAACCGGCATTCAGATTTTGGGGCTGTTGCAGGCACAGGCCGCAGCGGGCAAAACTGTGCTGGTGGTGACGCACAACCGCGAGATTTCGCGCATCGCCGACCGGGTCATCGAGCTGAGCAGCGGGCGCATCGTGCGCGACGGCCCGCCTCGCGATGGCAAGGCCGCCATCAGCGATCTGCAGTGGTGAGGAGGGCGCGATGAAGAACTGGCGACTCTGGCTGCGCTGGTCGTGGCGCGATCTGCGCAAGCGTTGGCTACAGGTGCTGGCGATCGGGCTGATCATCGCCCTGGGCACAGGTGTTTTCGCCGGTTTGGGCGGACAAAAGACCTGGCGGCTCAACTCCTATGACCTGAGCTACAACCGCCTGCACATGTACGATCTCAAGCTGTCGCTGGCCGAAGGGAGTTTTGTCAGCCAGGACAAGGTGCTGGCCACTCTGGAAGGTATTCCCGGCGTGGCGCACCTGGAAACACGTCTGATCGTGCCGACCCTGGTGCAGGCTCAGCATGGTGAGAAACAGGTGGTTGTTCGCGGGCGAATGGTAGGCGTAGACGTGTCCGACGGCGGCCCGCACATCAACAGCGTCTATGTGGACGAAGACAGCGGGCGCACCCTGACTAACACCGATGCCGGTCAGGCAGTGGCGGTGGTGGAGTACAAGTTTGCCCGTCACTACGGCCTGCAGCCCGGCGACCCCTTGCACGTCAGCGGCGATGTGACGCTGGACTTCGTCGGAGCCGGGCACTCACCCGAATACTTCCTGATCGTCCCCGAAACCGGCACCTTTCTGCTGGGCGAGGCCAGCTTTGCCGTGCTCTTCGTCCCGTTGGAGACAGTGCAACGGCTGACCGAGCATGAAGGGCTGGTCAACGACGTGGTCTTTCTGCTGGCCGAAGGAGCCGACCGCGAAACTGTGCGCGCTGAAATCGAACAGCGCATGGCCGCCGCGCTGCCAGCAACCGGCTTCAAGCTGCTCGATAAAGAAGACGACCCGGTATATCCTGCCCTCTACAACGACGCCGAAGGCGATCAGTGGGTGTGGAACATGGTTGCCTTGCTGTTTCTCTTCGGCGCGGCCATGGGCGCGTTCAACCTGGCCGGGCGCATCGTCGAGGCGCAGCGCCGCGAGATCGGGATCGGCATGGCGCTGGGGTTGCCTCGCCGCTGGATCGCCTTCCGGCCCATGCTGATAGGTGTGCAGATCGCGCTGCTGGGCACTATTTTCGGGTTGCTGATCGGCTGGCTGCTCAGTCAGTTTTTCGCGCGCACCCTGCGCGACCTGGTGCCGCTCCCCTACTGGGACCTGAGTTTCTATCTGCCCGGCTATGTGCGGGCAACTGCGCTCGGCGTGACTTTGCCCTTCCTGGCCACGCTGATACCAGTATGGCGGGCCGTGCGTGTCGCGCCGATAGATGCCATCCGCAGCGGGTATCTGGTCGCCAAAGGAGGGGGTCTCAGCCGCGCCATTGCGCATCTGCCCCTGCCCGGCAAGAGCTTTACGCAGATGCCCTTGCGCAACGTGTTGCGCTCGCCCTGGCGCACGGCGTTGACCGTGCTGGGCATTGCCATCGCCATCACCGTCATGACCTTCATCGTGGGAGCGATGGATAGCTACACGAGCACTTTGCAGCGCGCCGACGATGCCTACCGCTACATGAGTCCCGACCGCATCCTGGTTGATCTCAACTTCTTCTACCCGCTGACCAACCAGGAGATCACCGATCTGGCCCAGCTCACCGGCGCGAATGGGCAACCGCTCTTCACGGCCAGCGAGGCGGCTTTGCGATTGGGCGGCACGCTGATCAGGGGCGATCAGGAGATTGACACCGTCCTGGAACTACACGACATGGATCGTGCGCTGTGGGTTCCCCATCTGCTGGAGGGTGCGCTGACGGCAGAACAGCCAGGGCTGATCCTGTCGGAGAAGGCCGCCGCCGACCTGGGTGTAGCGGTAGGCGACACGGTCACGCTCGAACATCCGCGCCGCGAAGGGTTGTTCTCGTTTCGCATGGTGCAGACGGAATTGCCGGTGATCGGCATTCACGATAACCCGATCCGCCCCCTGACCTACATGCCTCTGCAGGGCGCGGCGCTGATGGGCCTGGAAGGCGTCGCCAACCAGGTGATCCTGGCACCGGCGGCGGGCATGACGCGCGAGACGATCAAAGAGGTTCTGCTCGCGCAACCTGGCGTGGCCTCGGTGAGTTCCATCATCGAATTCTCCGAAGCTGTGGAAGACCTGGTGGCCTTGATCACGCAGATGCTGGCCGTTGTGCAGGTGGTGGTGGTGATCCTGGCCTTTCTGATCGCTTTCAACACCACCAGCATCAGCGTGGACGAACGCGCCCGCGAAATTGCCACCATGTTCGCCTTCGGGCTACCCATGCGCACAGTCACCCGCATGCAGATGGCAGAGAACGCCGTCATGGGGGTGATGGGAACGTTGCTCGGCCTGGCGGCTGGTTGGGGTACCCTGCAGAGTGTTTTCACCACGCGGGCCGAACAGGAACTGGCCGATATGCGCCTGGCGATCACCATCGAGCCGGGAACGATCTTGCTGGCAGCAGTGTTGGGCGTGCTCGTCGTCGGGCTGACGCCCCTGCTGAGCGTGCGCCGGATGCGCCGCATGGACATCCCCTCGACGCTGCGGGTGATGGAGTAGCGAACACCCCATCTCTGGGACATGATAGAGAGCGCAGAGGACACAGAGACTCTGTGTCCTCTGCGCTTCGCCTGATGGCCCTCATCCCCCGGCCCCTTCTCCCGCGCTGCGGGCGAAGGGAAGCGCTCGCGCGAGAGCAATAAGTCCCCTCGCCCCGCGACGCAGTCGCGAGGGAGAGGGGAGGCTGGGGTGAGGGGCAACAGTCCGCAGCAACCCGCCTGCCCCATTTTGCGCGCGCCCCCGAAACCCGAATAGCGAGTGGTGCGCAAAAACAAAACACCCTATAATGATGTGCCAGGTTGGTGTGCCGCCCGGCGGATCTGCCGCTGTGCAGGCCCGCTCTACAGCGCACTGACCGCTCTCCAGGGGGTGCCGCCGCGCAGCGGAGCCGGCAGCACCCCCGCGCTATTGATACCAGGACTTGAAGGAAACATCTATCGAAAAGGGTGACGGATATACGCCGTCGCCCTTTATTTCTTTCATCTTTTTCTTATTTATATCTCGCTTTTTACTAATCCCAGACCTCTATCTTCATTCTACGTATCGTTGTAATGCAGATGTCATGCGCGCAGACATCGCAAGAATCCACTAGCCGAAGCTATCGAACAACCTGGAGGAAAACCTGTCATGCGCAAGTTCTCTGTGCTCTTGGTCGCTATTGCCCTGTTCATCGCTGGTGCCTTCCCGGTCATGGCCGGTGAAGACGAGAAGAAGCCCTCGATCGTCGAGATCGCCGCTGGTAACGAGGACTTCAGCACGCTCGTCGCTGCGGTAGAAGCCGCTGGTTTGGTAGACTTCTTCGCCAGCACCAAGCCCATCACTGTCTTCGCCCCCACCAACGCCGCTTTTGAGGCCGCTTTTGAGGCGCTCGGCATTGCTCCCGAAGACCTGCTGGCCGACACGGCCACGCTGACCAGCATCCTGCTGTACCATGTTGTCCCCGGCGCGGTGACCTCTGACATCGTGGCGGGTCTGGAAGAGGCCACGACTCTCAACGGTGCTCCGATCGCCATCAAGGCCGACGACATGGGCGTGACTCTGAACGACGGCCAGGCCAAGGTTGCCGCGGTGGACATCATGGCCGACAACGGCGTCATTCACGTGATTGACGGCGTCATCCTGCCGCCCGCCGCTGAAGAAGAGGCCGAGCCAATGGGCACCATCGTGGACATCGCCGCCGGTAACGAGGCCTTCGGCACGCTGGTCGCCGCAGTGCAGGCAGCCGGTCTGGTGGACGCGCTGAGCGCGGCTGGCCCCTACACGGTCTTCGCCCCCACCAACGATGCCTTCGCGGCAGCGCTGGAAGCCCTGGGCATCACCGCTGAGGACCTGCTGGCCGACACTGAGACCCTGACCAGCATCCTGCTCTACCATGTTGCGCCGGGCCGCTTCCCCGCTGCGGCGGTGGTGCAGATGGAAGAGATCGGCACGTTGAATGGCGCGACGATCAAGGTCATGGCCGATGACATGGGCGTGACCCTGAACGAGGGCCAGGCCAAAGTAGCGACGGCAGACGTGATGGCCGACAACGGTATCATCCACGTGATTGACGGCGTCATCCTGCCGCCCGCTGCTGAGTAAGCTGACAACCGCATCGCATCACATGCAGAGGCCGGGCAATGACCCGGCCTCGTTCGTTGTCGGTACGCACAGCGTTGCGCCCGGCTACAGGGCTTCTGAGGTCTCGTGGACTTCGCAAGCTTGGGCCGGAACGCGCCTCTCGGTGTCCGGCTCTGGGGCGTGCCCATCGCCCAGCTCGGCGACGATCATCCCCGCCAGAATCAGCCCACAGCCCAGCAATTCCCTGGGGCCGAGGGTCTCGCCCGCCCACCACCAACCGAAGAACGCTGCGAAGACCGGCTCCAGGCTGAAGAGCAGCGCGGTATGCGTAGGCGTGGTGAAGCGCTGCACATAGACCTGCAGAGTGAAGACCAGCGCCGTCGCCACCACGCCGGTGAAGCCAATGGCCGCCCAGGCCGCCAGGGGCAGCGTCAGGCGAGGTGTCTCGAAAGCGAGGCTACCGCTCAGCGCCAGCGCGGCGACGGTGGCGATCTGTGCCGTCGTGAGGCGCACCGCGTCGCTGTGCGGCGAGAAATGCGCCACGCTGACGATGTGCAGCGCGAACATCAGCGCACAGGCCAGCACCCACAGATCGCCGGACTGCACGCGCAGGTTACGGTCAAGCGAGAGGAAGGCCAGCCCGACCGTCGCGGCCAGGATGCCCACCGTCGGGCCACGCCCCGGCGGGCGGCGCAGCAACACGGTCGCCAGCAGCGGGACGATCACCACGCTGAGACCGGTGATGAAGCCCGCTTTGGCGGTGGTAGTGCTCTGCAGGCCAATAGTCTGGAAAATATAGCCTCCGGCCAGCCACACGCCGATCAACATGCCCGCCAGGGCTTCGCGGCGCGTCAATTGCCGCAGGCGCGGCCAGAACAGCCCGCTCAGCACCAGCGTCGCAAAAGTGAAACGAAAGCCTACAAAAGTCAGCGGAGCGACATCGTCCAGGGCGTTCTGCACGACGACGAACGTCGAACCCCAGATCAGCGCCACGCCACCCAGGGTGAGGTCAGCCTGCCAGCGCTTCATGGCCCTCACAGCGCCCTTTCGAGAATGGCGCGCAGTTCGTCGTCGCTCAGGGCAATGGGGTTGCCCTTCATGGAACTGGAGCGCTGCGCCGCTGGGATCAACGCATCGAAAGCCGTTTCGTCCAGCCCATAGGTCGCCAGGCCGGGTACGCCTAGCTCCGTCACCAGATCGCACACCCAGGCCACGCCCTGGTCGGCAGTCGCTTCTGCGTCGCCGGTGAGCAACTGCGCCACCTCGTCATAGCGGCTCAGGGCGGGATGATCCGGGGCGCGTTCCCGCAGCGCGGCGACGTTGGCGGCCATTACGTGCGGCAACAGGGCTGCGCAAACCGCGCCGTGCGGTGCATCGAACATGCCGCCGAATGGCCCGGCGAAGCCGTGCACTACGCCCAGGCGAGCGTTGGCCAGGGCCAGCCCGCCGCACAGCGCCGCGAAAGCCATATCCGCGCGGGCCTCGGCATCGTCGCCCTGCTGAAAAGCGCGGCGCAGCGAGCGCCCCGCCCGCCGGATGCCCTCGCGACAGATGGCGTCGGTCAGCGGGTTGGCGGCAGACGAGACGAACGGCTCGATCACCTGCGTCAGCGCGTCCAGGCCAGTGTAGGCGGTGATGTCCGGCGGCAGGCTATAGGTCAGTTCGGGATCGATCAGCGCGATGGCAGGCAGCATCAGCGGGCTACGCAGGCTGACCTTGACGCGATATTCCGGGCTGGCGAGTACTGCGTTGCGCGTGACCTCGCTCCCCGTGCCGGCGGTGGTGGGGATGGCGATCGTCGGCGCGGCGGGGCAGGTCAGGGCGGCACCCCGCCCGATTATCTCCAGGTAGTCATACGGATCGCCGGGGTTGGTCAGCAGGGCGGCGATGGCTTTGGCCGTGTCCAGGGCGCTGCCGCCGCCGAAGCCGATCACCAGGTCGCAGCCCAGGTCGCGGGCGCGGCGCGTGCCTTCCAGGGCCAGGCCGACAGTCGGCTCGTGGGCGACAGTGAAAGTCTCGTGAGCGACGCCCGCCTCGTCCAGGCGAGCGAGCAGCGATGTGGCGCGTTCGACCGATTGTCCGGTCACCACGAGCGCACGGCGACCCAGTCCGGCGGCCAGTGTCCCGACTTCGGCCAGCATCCCTTCGCCGAAGAGAATGCGTCCGGCGGTGGCGAATTCAAAGCGCATGGGCTACCCCCACCCCTCGTCGCCAGGGAAGACGTTGCTGTAGACGATTTTGCTGCGCGGCTCGGCCAGCCAGTCCGCGACGGTCTGCGCCCAGCGGGCGTAGTGCGCCGTCTCGCGGTGACGGGCGGGATCGTCGGGCGTGCGGTAGACTTCCACCAGCACAAAGCGCGTGGGATCGTCGGCCTGCTGGATCACGTCGAAGCGGGCGATGCCCGGCTCCTGCACGCTGTGGCTGGCGTTGTCAATGCAAGCCGCCTTGAACTGTTCGACGAACTCCGGTTTGACGTGGCAGAAGACGTGAACAATGTACATGGGCGCACCTCCTGTGTGGATGGCAACGCCCAAGATTATAGCGGGTCAGCGATCAGCCGTCAGCCAGCCGGGAGTCGGAAATCATTCGTCTTCGCGGAGCACGTAGCCGACGCCGCGCACGGTGTGGATCAGACGAGGCTCGCCCTTCTCCTCGGTCTTCTGGCGCAGGTAGCGCACATAGACCTCGATGATATTACTTTCGCCGCCGAAGTCGTAGCCCCACACGCGGTCGAAGATCATCTCGCGCGTCAGCACACGGCGGGGATTGCGCATGAATAGTTCCAGCAGTTCGTATTCTTTCGCCGTCAGATCAATGTAGCGGTCACCGCGCTGCGCCCGATGTGTGCCCGTGTCGAGCGTCAGATCGGCGAACTTGAGCACTTCCGGGCGCGAAGACGGCTGAGCGCGGCGGAACAGCGCGCGAATGCGGGCCAGCAACTCGTCGAAGTCGAACGGCTTGACCAGGTAATCATCGGCCCCTGCGTCCAGGCCAGTCACGCGATCCTGCACATCTTCTTTGGCGGTGAGCATCAGGATGGGCACATCCCCCGCCGCCCGCAGCCGACGGCATACTTCCAACCCGTCCAGACCTGGCAGCATCCAGTCGAGGATCACCAGGTCGGGCGGTTGTTCGCGGGCCATCTGCAGGCCGCTCGGCCCGTCATAGGCAACGTCCACGCGGTACCCCTCGTAGATCAGGCCGCGTTTGAGAAACTGTGCGATGCGCTCCTCATCTTCGATGATCAGAATGCGTTCGCCCATAGTCCTGCCCCTCTTTCAGCCACACAACCGTGCTGTCCACCCATCCCCACCACTGCCCCAACCTCACCGGCGCAGCCAGTGCACCTCGCCGACCGGCCCGAACGTCCGCACCTGCACCGTGTGCCCGGTGCGCATGTCAATCAGGATCAGCGTGCCAATCGGACGTCCGTTTTCGTCGTAAGTCATGTTGCGCAGACCGGCTACCAGCACCGGCCCGCCGGGGATGCTCACCCCCAGCGTCGGAGCACTGGCAAAGCCCCCCGCCCCTCCCGCCAGCGGCGCATACGGCCCGCTCAACGCAGGCGCAGCCATGGCCCGCAGGTACTGCGGCCCCATTTCCGGCGTCGAGGTGACCAACACATACCATACACCGCCGCTGTCGGCGGTCACGTCGAGCACTGGCGTGCCCTCCGGCAACAGGGGCGTCGGCGCGGCCTGTGCTCCCTGCGCCGGATCGATCACGAACAGCCCCGGCACAGCATATCCCCAAAACCACCCCCAGGTGAGCACACGCCCGTCCCCTGCCCAGGCGCTGGCACTGGCTGGCAGGCCCGACTGGAACAACTCAGCCCCGCTCTGCGCGTCGAGGATGCCCAAGCCGGTGCCTTCCCAGTAGCCGATTCCGGCCAGCAGATAGCGCCCGTCCGAACTCCAGCGCGGGTCGAAGTAGACGCGCACATCCGCCGGTGCGACGTTTTCGGCAAAGGGGGTGTTCTGCACAATCAGGCGGGGCGGACTGCTGCCGTCCAGCGGCACTACCCACAGTCCGCGCCCATCGTGATAGGCCAGGCGCGTGCCGTCTGGACTCCAGGCGGGGCGCGCGGGCCAGGTACCGGTCTGCAAGGTCGCCAGCGCGCGCCGCTCATCACCACCGACGCGGGCGACGATCAGGGCATCGGAAATGGTGTAGGCGATCCACGCGCCATCCGGCGCGAGATCGTAGCGCAGGACAGGCACAGCCTCAGCGGTGAGCATCACCGGCGCGCCCCCCGCCTGCGCAATACGCCAGACCTGCGGCGTGCCCCCCGCGTCCGGAGCCACATAGAGCAGGTCGGCAGGCAGGGCCAGGGCGCTGCCCGGCGCGTCTACCAGCGGGAGCGGGAGCGGCCCCCAGTCGAAGGCCAGCGCACCCGTCGTGCCGGGCACCACCAGGTTGCCTTCGCGCACGACTCCTTGCACCGACAGATAGGAGGGCACCGGCAGTTGGGGACGGGCCGGCGCTTCGGGCGCAGCGACCAGCGACCACTTCCCGCGCGCACCGCTGATGCGCGTGACTTTGCCCGCCGCGTCGCTGACAGACAGAGTGCTGGGGTCTTCCCAGTAGAGTTCGACCCACGCGCCCTGCACCGTGTCGAACAACGCTGTGCCGAATTCTCCCGCGCCAAGTTCGGCGATGCGCACACCAGCGGGCACAATATAGGCGATGCGTCCGGCGTCAGGTGACCAGGCGATCGTCTGCGCGGGGCCACTGGCGGGCGGGGGAGCATCCAGGAATTCCAGCACATAGCCGCTGCCACCGTCCAGCCGCGCCACGATCACCGCGTTGTTGGCCGGGCTGCGGTAGACGTACCATTCACCGTCCGGCGCGATGTCGAAATCGGCAATCGGCTGCCCTGGCTGAGAGATCACCGTCTGGCCGCCGTTGACCGGATCAACGTAGATTAATTCCTGCTGCGAGGTGAGGATATACAGCGGCGCGGGCAGGGGAAAAGCCCCTTCCTGAGCCTGCACCGGCGCAACCAGAAGCACCAGGATCAACCCTGTCAGGGCGAGCGCGCGGATCATAGGAATACCCTCTTTCGCTCAGGTCATCGCTGTGCAGCAGTATAGCAGCGAAGGGCGTTGTATGCCTAGCCTGTGGAGAAAACGGGGCGCATTCAGATGCCCCCAAGGGAATCTAAGTCCGTAAATTCGGTTCTGTAGGGGCGCTGCTTGCTGCGCGACAGGAATTTACGGATAGGTTGTAAAGAAAAGGCTCCCTCATCGGGGAGCCATTCCTGCCATCGGGAGTTGGGGCAGCCTCAGGCGGTCTCGCCCACCGGCTTTTCAGGCTGTTCGGGCTGCCCCGGCTGCATTTCGCTGAAAGTCAATTCATCCTTCTCGGCGTCGTAGTCCACCAGCACGGTGCTGCCCAGCTTGATATCGCCCGCCAGGATCACGTCGGATAGGCGATCCTCCACCAGGTTGGTGATCAGGCGGCGCAGCGGGCGCGCGCCGTAGTCCGGGTCGTAGCCCTTATCGGCCAGATATTGCCGGGCTGCTTCGGACAGCGTGACCGACATGGCCCGTTCGGCCAGGCGCTCGTTGACCTTCTTGATCTCCAGGTCAACGATCTGCGCGATCTCATCCTTGCTGAGGGCGCGGAAGACGATCGTCGCGTCCACACGGTTGAGGAATTCCGGGCGGAAGGCGCGGCGCAGGCTGTCCATCAGCGTCTTGCGCATCTCTTCGTAGCTCTGCTGCTGCGTCTCCGTGGTCTCCGGCAGGCCGAAGCCCAGTGCCGTACCCCGCTTGATCAGGTCAGCGCCGATGTTGCTGGTCATGATGATGATGGCGTTGCGAAAGTCCACGCGCCGACCGCGCGCATCCGACAGATGCCCTTCTTCCATGATCTGCAGCAGCATGTTGAAGGTTTCCGGATGCGCCTTCTCAATCTCGTCGAAGACGACGATGCTATAGGGACGACGGCGCAGCGCTTCGGTGAGTTGACCGGCATCCTCGTACCCCACATAGCCGGGCGGCGCACCCGTCAGGCGGGCGACGTTGTGCCGCTCCATGAACTCGCTCATGTCGAGCTGAATGAGAGCATCTTCGCTGCCGAACATGAACTCGGCCAGCGCTTTGGTTAGCTCAGTCTTGCCGACGCCGGTCGGCCCCAGGAAGATGAACGAACCAATGGGCCGGCGCGGGTCCTTCAGGCCGGCGCGGGCGCGGCGCACAGCCTTGCTGATAGCTTCGATGGCCTCGTCCTGGCCGACGATGCGCTTGTGCAGTTCTTCTTCCATGTGCAGCAGGCGCTCGGATTCTTCCTGAGCGATGGTGGTGACGGGGATGCCCGTCCACATACCCACCACCTCGGCCACATCTTCAGCGGTCAGGCGCGCGCGTTGCGTCACCGGGTCCCAGTGAGCGCGGTAGCTTTCCAGTTCGGCTTCCAGTTCGGCGATGCGTTCCTGAATGCTGGCGCGTTCTTCGTCCGACAATTCGTCGGCCATGATCTCCAGGTCTTCGCGGGCGATGCGCAATTCGCTCTCCAGGCGCTTGACGCGCGAGGATTCGGGCGACTTGTACATGCGCACGCGGCTGGCCCCTTCGTCGATCAGGTCAATGGCTTTGTCCGGCAGGAAGCGGTCGGGCACGTAACGCGCCGAGAGCGTCGCTGCGGCCACGATCGCCTCGTCGGTGATGTCAAGGTTATGATGCTCCTCATACGGCTTGCGGATGCCGTGCAGAATCTCGATCGTCTCTTCGATGGTCGGCTCCTCGACCATCACCTTCTGGAAGCGGCGTTCCAGGGCGGCGTCGCTTTCGATGTGGCGGCGGTACTCGTCGAGCGTGGTCGCGCCGATGCACTGCAGTTCGCCGCGCGCCAGCGCCGGTTTGAGGATGTTGGCCGCATCCACGCTGCTGCCCGCCGACCCAGCCCCGACCAGCATGTGCACTTCGTCAATGAAGAGGATGCTATCGGACTGCTTGAGTTCTTCGATGACGCGCTTCAGGCGTTCCTCGAACTGCCCGCGATACATCGTCCCGGCCACCAGCGACCCCACGTCGAGCTGCAACACGCGCTTCCCCAGCAGCGGCGCGGGGGCGTCGCGGTCTACGATGCGCTGGGCCAGGCCCTCGACGATGGCCGTCTTGCCCACGCCCGGTTCGCCGATCAGGGCGGGATTGTTCTTCTGACGGCGGCTGAGAATCTGGATGACGCGCTCGATCTCCATCTGCCGCCCGATGACGGGATCGAGTTTGCCCTGCTCGGCCAGCGCGGTCAGGTCGGTGGCCAATTGATCCACCATGGGCGTCTTGACGGCAGAGCGCGGCGTGCGATCGGGGGTAGCTTCTGGAGTGCGACGCGGCGTCTGCAAAGGATTCTCCTGCAACACGCGGCGGGTATGCCGGCGCACCTCGTCCGGGCTGATGTTCAACTCACGCAAGACATCTACCGCCACGCCATCGGTGGTGCGCACCAGACCCAGCAGCAGATGCTCGGTGCCGATATAGTGATGCCCCATGCGCCGGGCTTCGTCTACGGCCAGTTCGAGCACCTTCTTGGTGGCCGGTGCCAGATCCATCCGGGTGACACCGGGGCGCTTGTTGGCAGCGGTCAGCCGCTCGATGATCTGTTCGACGCGGTCGGGGTGCAGGCCCATCTCACGCAAGACCTTACCGGCCACGCCGCCTTCTTCGCGCATCAAGCCCAAGAGCAGGTGCTCGGTGCCTATATAGCTATGCTGCATACGCTCGGCCTCTTCCTGAGCCAGGCTCAGGACGCGACGAGCACGCTGCGTAAAGCGCTCCATCTTGTTCGACATCGTGTCAGTCTCTCCTAGCCCCGTTTCCGACGGTGCGGTGCAGCGCGGCACAAGAGCGTTTTTGCGGTAGTTTGAGGGTCGTCAGACGTATGATCTCTGCAACCCTCACCCTATTTTAGATAACTCTGTGTCCGAATTCCCAATGATTTTCATCATATTTACATCAAATGGACGCCGGATTGCTGCGATTCTCAGCAGACTCTCAGCCTGATCTGGAATGCTAACCGACCGCAGTACGAAGCAAGACGATTCTGACAACAGTGCCGTTCAGCGAAGGCATAGTGGGTGGAAAGCGCGGGGAGCCTGACTGATTGCCTCTGCTCCCGACTGAGGCGCTTTCTATATCTATTGTAACACGACCGCCCCCAGCGAAAGCAACCCCTTGCCCCAAGAAGTAGGGCAAACGCCGGAAACGTCTGGTAAGCGAGCGCAACCGATGATAAAAGGCCCTTTCCCCTGGCGTTCGCAGCGGGGAAGGACCTTCGCATCAACCCATCAGGCGGCTGCGCCAACCCGCGGGCGATTTATTCCGCCTGGTCGGGCGTTGCTTCGTCCGGAGACTCTTCCTGCTCGGCGAGAGGTTCTTCGCCGATTTCCGAGGCGAGCGCCTGCCAGTCCTGATCGATGTACTTGGCCGAGTCCACCTGCCGCAGCGATAGCCCCAGACGGCGCTCGTTGGCATCAATCTTGACAATGCGCAGCGTCAACACGTCGCCCACCAGCACGACTTCGCGCGGGTGCGATACACGATAGTCGGCCAGTTCGGAAATGTGGATCAGCCCTTCGATCTCTGGCCGGTCTACCAGGCGGGCGAAAGCGCCGAACTTGGTCAGCTTGGTCACCGTAGCCTGCACCAGTTGTCCGACCGCGTAATTGGCGATCACTTCCTGCCAGGGGTCGCGCTCCAGGCGCTTCATGCTCAGCCCGATGCGCTTGCGCTGCGGATCAACGCTGATGACCTCGACTTCGACTTCCTGACCCACTTCCAGCACCTCGCGCGGGTGCGTGATGTGCTTCCAGGAGAGTTCAGTCAGGTGCACCAGGCCATCGGCCCCGCCCAGGTCAACGAACGCGCCGAAGTCGGCAATGCTGATCACGCGGCCCTTGCGCACCTCGCCTTCGCGCAGCGTTTCCAGCAGGCGGCCTTTCTGCATCTCGCGCCATTCGCGCATGGCCGCCCGTTCGGACAGGATCAGGCGGTTACGGGCGCGGTCGATCTCCACCACCTTGACGGCGATGTCCTCGCCCACCATCCTGCCCCAGCGTTCTTCGGGGCTGTTGCCGACGGCGCGCTGCAAACGGTCGCGGCTGACCTGACTGGCGGGCACGAACCCGCGCACCGTGCCGAAGCGCACGATCAGGCCGCCTTTGTTGTAGCCAGCGATCTTGCTGTAGTACGCCTGCTTGGTCTGGTAATGCTGCTCGGCCAGGCTCCAGTTGCGCTCTTCTTCGGCGCGGGCCAGGGACAGCACGGGTCGCCCATCGGAGCCTTTGGCCTTGAGCACGTAGGCGCTCACCGGGCTACCCGGTCTGAGCGCTTCCAGCGCCTCGCGATCCATACGATCCAGCTCGCGGCTGGCGATCACGCCGACCACGCCCTCGCCCAGGTCTACCAGTACCTCGGTGGGGCTGGTGGAAAGGACCGCGCCTTCGACGATCTTGCCCCGCTGAACGCCGGTCGTCTCGTCGGCCTGGCCTTCGGCGCTCTCTTCGGCCTGTTCGTCTTCTTCGTCTTCGTCGCGGTCCACCGCAGCGACCGCATCCTCGAACGAATCGCGCTCAGAGGACTGCTCAGGTAGGGCTTCGTCCGCAAGCTCTGGGACAGACAGGGCTTCGGAAAGAGTGTGCTCGACCGCTGGCATGGTTTCTTCTGCCCCCATGTCAGGGTCAGGATTGGGCTTGTAGGACTCCATGGAAGTTTCGTTCTCCGGTACTCACGAGTGCAGGGGCATTATACACACAGGCAAGCCAATAATCAAACGCTTTGTGGGGCGCAGATGCAAAATCTGCCGAATAGCATACAATGAGGGGAGCATTGGCAGATTCCCGACGCTGCAGGGGGTGGAGAGACTGCAAAGGGGGGCGGTGTGGACGATAGAGGGATGTACCCCGATGTGCTGGGGCAGTTGAGCGACCACCGTCTGACCATCGGTGACCTGGTGCAATGCGCGCTGGGCATCTTTCCGGCAGTGACCGCGCTCGATCGTCCGGTCGAAGCGCTGGTGCTGCTGCAAAACATGACCAACCGTCCCCTGGCAGTACGTCTGCTGGTGAAGACGCCCGTGCGCGACGCGACGGGACAACCGGCGCTCTTCTTCACCCCGCGTCCACGCCTGGCGCTGACCCTGCCGCCAGCAGAATGTGGGCTGGTGCACATCCCCATCACCCCTCAGGCCCCCACCCGTCCCGCCCCAGGTTACCCCGTGATGGTGGCTATCGAGGCCACCGCGCCGGATCGCTATCAGGTCGTCCGACCGCCGTCGGGCGGACCGCCCCCCAGCCTGCTGACGATCTCTCCCACCCGCCTGGCGGTGCTGCGCGACATCTCCTTCAGCGCCCGGCAGGTGGCCCCCCAACAACTGGGCGTCATGCTGGATGTCTATCCCGGACGGCTCCCCTCCCCCGACGAGCCGCCGCAACCGCGCTATGAGGCGCTGTGGACGTTGAACGACTTCCGGCAGGAGGAGCAGCAGGTAGCGGCAAGCTGCGCCGACGCGCTGAAGGTGGCCCGCACGCTCTCTCCGGCGTTGCTCTATGTCCCCTTGCTGGAACACACCAACGCCGTCTTTGCCGAGGCGGGGATGCCCCTTCACCCGGCAGAAGCGCTGTTCATCGTGCGGGGGCTGATGTACGTGTTGCAGGAAGGGCTGGACCTGGAACAGGGCTTTTCTCGCGAAGAAAGCGCCTGGTTCAAACGGCTGTGCCGCTTGCTGGCCACCGACCCGGACGCAGCCCACGACATTGATCGGCTGATCAGCCTGCTCTACCCGGCGGTGATCTACGACGCGACCATGCTCGGCTTCTATGTGGTGAGCAGCTTCACCGACGCCGACTTTGGCGATCAGGCGGAGCGCACCGAGTACGCGACTCGCCTGGTCGCTGCGCTGGAAGGTCGTGCGGCCATCCGGCTGGAGCATATCTACGTCCCGCTGGTGCTGGTGGGCGTGGCCCTGCACGGACGGGTGCTGTTGCCCGGCGAAAAACCCTGGCAAAGCCTGATTCAGCTCACGCACGCGCGCGATGGTCGTATAGACCTGGCTGGTGCCGCCCTCAACGAAGTGTTCGACCTGTTGAACCTGCTCATTGACAAAGCGCGCCGCCTGTTGACCGACCTGCGCATCCCCCGCGACTGAGCAACCGGGATCGCAAAGGGGCCGTGCTGCCCGCACGACCCCCAGGGGGATTGCATCAAACTGCTTGCCGCTTTACCTCCCCCCAGCCTCGCTTCGCTCGGCTTGCCCCCTCCCCGATGCGGGAGGGGGCAACGAGGCGCGCCAGCGCCGAGTGGAGGTGAGGTCAACCAGAAGATCACACCTGAGCTTACTTCTGCCCATGGTTCTGCTGGCTGGTTTTGATGCGATGACCCTGGCACGCCCCCCTTTGAACTTGCTGAAAGACTGCGCCCGACTATTCGTAGCGCAGCACGTTGAGCGGCTTTTCGCCGGAGGCGCGCCAGGCGGTGAGGATAGCCGCCGCCAGCGCGATCAACACGCACAGCCCCATCAGTTCCAGCGCGGTGACGTAGGGGATGGAGCGCCCCAGTTCGCCGCCGAAGGACTGAATGAGCAGGAACAGCAGCCCTATGCCGCCCAGCCCCACGCCGATCAAACCGCCGATCAGCCCCAGCAGGCCGTATTCGAGCAGTAACATGCCCAGCACGCGCTCGCGCTGCAGGCCCACCGCCTTCATGATGGCGATCTCGCGTCGCCGTTCCAGGGTGGCCAGCGCCACTGAGTTGGCGATGACGATCCCGCCCACCACCAGCGCCAGGGCCGCCACCAGGATGGGGAACGAGGTGAACTGATCAATGATACGGTTGAGCAGATCGTTGAGCAGTTTCGTCTCCATCACGAAGGTCAGCGGGATTTCGTTCATGGCCCGCCGCAGCGCCCGAATCTGGCTCTCCTCTACGTCCACGATGGCGCTGACGCTGGCCGGGCGCACATCCGGCGGAAAGGCGTTGAGCGGCGCGTAGTTGGTCGAGCCGAAGTTCACCTGCACGCCAGGCGTGCGCCGATCTATCATGCCCACGATTTCGAAGCGTACCAGCTTGCGCTCTGTCCCTGTGGCACCCTCGCCAGGCGTGGTGAATTCGAACAGCAACTGATCGCCCACCTCCAGGCCGGTGGCGACCACGCCCCGCGTGGCCGAGATGACGATGGGCGGATACTGACCTGCCTCGGGGTCCCAGGGGCCAGTGTCGGTGGGCAGCAACTGACGCCCCTGGTAGAAGGTCACGTCGGGCAGGTTGGAGGTCACGCCGCGCGCGTCAACGCTGTTGAACAGCCAGTGAAAGGCATCGGCTTCTTCTTCGGCCTCCTGGCGGGCCAGATTCACCAGTTGGTTGGCGGTGAGGATACGATTCTCGCTGACATCGGTGGCCGAGACGAGCGTCACGTTGTAGGTGGCCATCGCGGAATAGCTGCGCACGCCCTCGACGGTCGCCAGCCGTTCCTCAACCAGGCGCAGCGTGTCGCCCGTCCCTGCGGCGAAGACGATCACGTTGCCGCCCACTTCGTTTTCCAGAATCTGGGCGAAGCGGTTGGTGATGGCCGTGGCCAGCATGGTGATCAGGCTGAGCGTGAAGACACCCACCACCAACGCCAGCAGGGTGGACGCTGCGCGTCCTTTGGCCGCTAGCATCGAGCGCAACACGAGCTTGAGGTCAACCAGCCGCCAGGCAGGCAGGAAGTGCCCCACCAGCCAGATGATCACCCACAGCACAGCGTAGAGCACGCCGACAGTGATGAATGTGCCAAACAGGATCAGCAGGGCGGGCACGGCATAGCCGAAGGCCGCGCCCAGCAGCGGCAGGCCGGGGATCATCATCACCCAGCGGATCATCCGTCGCCACAGCTTGCGCCGCGTCCAGCCGGCGAAGATTCCCCCGCCCAGCAGGGTGATGCCCATCAGCAGTCCCAGGAACCCGCCTGCGCCCATCGCCGCCGCGCGGATAGACTGCGCCGAAAGCAGGTCGTTGATCAGCGGTTGGGCGACCAGGCTGATCGCCAGCATGACGAACAGCAGCGCCGCGAAGGAACGGGCGCGCCCCGCGCGAGGGATCACCGTGTCCGATGGGCGCAGCACCAGGTTGGGGCGCACCTGCCCGGCGGCCAGCGTCGGCAGGAAACCGAAGATGGTGGTGACAATCACGCCGACGACGAAGCCGGTGAGGGCCGGTGTGGGCGTGATGCGAAAAGAGAGCGACTGCGCCAGGAAGCCTTCCGCCACCCCCTTGATGGTATAGGCGGCCACCCAGCCCAGGACGATACCTACTACGCTGCCGAAAATGCCCATCAGCACCGCTTCGGTCAGGAACAGAGCGGTCACCTGCTCCGCTTCCAGGCCGATGGTCTTCAGCACGGCCACTTCCGTCGTGCGGCGGCTGACGATGACCAGCATGGTATTGACGATGCCAATGCCACCGATGAGCAGCGACACCAGCCCCATGATCACCACCAGTTGGTTGATGGCGTCGGCAACTTCGCTATTTTGCTCCTGCAGATCAACAGTGTTGATCGTCTCCACGAAGTCGAAGCGCTGCCGGATGGCCCGCGTGGCCTCTTCCACCTGCGCCGGGTCGCCCAGGCGCACATAAATCTGATCAGCGCCCGCGGCCATGGCCCCGTTGAACAGTGGCACAGCGGACACGTCGAGGTAGTAGTAGCCGATCAGGTTGCCGGAGAAGTTCTCGTAACCGGCTTCCTCCGAGGTGGGCACAATGCCACGCAGGATGAATTCGTCCTTGGCCCCGCTCAGCAACAGCGTATCGCCGATCTGAGCGTCGAGCGTGTCGGCCAGGTTGCGGCTGATCACGATGTCCGTCGGAGCCTGCATCACCTCGCGCAGGAGTCGCCCGTCTTCGGTGCGGCGCTCGCCATAGAGCGGGTAGGCGGCGACCTCCACGATATAGGGCGTGACGAAGGTCTGCTCGGTGTCATTGCGCGGGTTGCTGACCACCATGCCCGCCGTGATCGAAGTCAGCGCCTGCCGATAGGTGATGGTGCTGCCAGGGTAGTCCTCGCTGAGCCACTCGCCGATGGCCTGGATGCCCTGAGGCGTGAAGAGGTTGCCGCCAAAACCGCCCGCCGGCGCAATCAGGCCGTCGTCGCGGGCGCGCTGCACGCGGGCGGATTCGCTGCTGCTGACGATGAGGCGGATGTCGCCGCGGTTGCTCTCTTGCAGGCTGCCGGTCAGCGTATCTTCGATCATCACGCCGAGCGTCTGCAGGCTGACGATGGCCGCCACGCCCGCCGCGATGCACAGCAGCGCAAACAGCGTGCGTTGCTTGTTCACGCGCAGGTCGTTGAGCGAATGGCGCGTGTAGAACTTGAGTTTTTCGATCATGGCCGTGTCCTTGCTAGCGCCCGTTGATCGTCACTGGCTTGAGTTCGCCGGTGGAACGCTTGTCTTTGAGCAGGCGGATCGCTTCCATCTGCGCGGTAGAGCGCGCGTCCACATCCTGGGCGATCCTGCCGTCCACCAGCGCCACCACGCGGTCGCACTGCGACGCCACGTCCATATCGTGCGTGACGACGATGATGGTTGTGCCGAGCTTCTGCTGCACGTCGCGCAGTGCCTTCAGCACCACCTCGCTGGACTCGGTATCCAGGTTGCCGGTCGGCTCGTCGCATAGCAGCAGCGGTGGCTCGTTGGCCAGAGCGCGGGCCAGCGCCACGCGCTGTTGCTGCCCGCCGGAAAGCTGCGTGGGCCGGTGATGCAGCCGGTCGCCCAGCCCCAGCAGTTCGAGCAACTCTTTGGCGCGTTTGGTGGGGTTGTACTTGCGCTTGCGGGCGAACTGAATGGGCAGCGCCACATTTTCCAGGGCCGTCAGAGTGGGGATCAGGTTGAAGAACTGGAAGACGAACCCGATCTTCTCGTTGCGCACGCGGGTGAGGGCGCGCTCGTCGAGGTCGGTGATGTCAATCCCATCAATGTAGATGCGCCCGCTGGTAGGTGTATCCAGCCCACCGATCAGACCCAGCAGCGTGGACTTGCCACTGCCCGACGGGCCGATGATGCCCAGAAACTCGCCCGGCGCGACAGTCAGCGAGACACCGCGCACAGCGTGCACGACAACTTCGCCCATCTTCAGGTCTTTGCGCAGGTGTTCGGTGCGCACGACGTAATGGTTGGTAGTGGCTTCAGCCATGCTTACATTTCTCCCTTTTCAGTTCACAGATTGCGGGGGCGGGGACTTCCTGCCAACAAGTATATACGCAGGTCGGGACGAAAAGTTGTATGGAGCACTGCCCGTCCGACGAGTTTCAGAGACGGACGGGGACAGAGAACCGTTGAAGAGCGGCTCGACCGATGCGCCCCTGGAGCGTGTTTGTGCGCTTTCTTGCCCTCGGTCTCCGGCTTTTTTCTGCCGCGCGGCGGGCGAAAGGGCGCACTTCCGCGGCAGTGAAACAAGTCCCCTCGCCCTGCGATGCCGTCGCGAGGGCGAGGGGATTCAGGGGCGAGGGAAAGACACTGCGCGGAAGCTCATCAACTCCCGTTCAGGCCCCCTTCAACTCACTTCCAGGATCAGAGGCCGCGGGATGGTGCGCCCGTTGACGGTGACCGGCTGCGTCGGCCAGCCTTCGATGGCCGTGACGACTTCCGGCACACCGCCCGCCTGCGGCACCAGGATGGAGTCTTCCGACTTGACGCCGGTGATCGAAGGATTCCAGGCGCAGACCATGCCCGGCTCCAGGGTCTCTGTCTCGCCGGGCACAGCGATGAACTCGCGCGCGGCGTACCCCGCCGTGCCACCCTGATGGTGCAGTTTCCATTCGTCGGCGAAACCGGCGCGGGCGTAGGCATCCTGCAGCGTCTTGAACAGCGCATCCAGCGACGCGCCCGGCTGCGAGGCGGCGATGATCGCCGCGTCCACCTGTGCGCAGGCGTCCATCTTGCGGCGAATCTCGTCGGGCAGCGGGCCGAAATGGATCAGGCGGGTGACCGAACAGACCAGCCCCTCACGCCGCCCACATAGCACCAGCATGGCGTATTTGTCTAGCGTCTTGCCCGTCGGCAGGGGATGACGGTAGCGGAAAATGCGCTCGTCGGTGGCGATCAGCACCACGATGGGTGTGACGCCCTGCGCGTAAGTCTCTTCGGCCAGCACGCCAGCCAGTTGCCATTCGGTCATGCCGGGGCGCACGCGCTGAATGGCAGCGTTCATGGCGGCTCCGCAGGCGTGCCCCAGCGAGCGGAAGCGCTCGACCTCGACGGGCAGCAGCCGCGACCGCACGATCTTGACGGCGCGGCTAAGGTCTTTGGCTCCCTCTGTAGGCACGTCTACACCTGGCGCGCTGCCCAGTTCTGGCGGCTGTTCGCCTTCCCAGGGACTCACCTTCAGCGCAAAGCCGCGCGCTTCGACGCCGTCTTCACCGCGCAGGCGCGGCCCCTCGATGGCGTTGGTGTAGACGGTAGCCGAGTCGGGGGTGATCACCACGCTGGCGACGCCGATCGTGTCGGCGTGATTGACGGCCACGTCCACGCCGCCAGTGATCCAGGCAACGCTGTTGACTGTGCGCAGCCACAACGCGCTGAGACCCTGTTCGGCCATCAGCGCGCGAGCGCGCGCTAGTTTGGTCTGGACTTCATCGCTGTAATTCATCTTTAAAACTCCTCGCAAAAACGGCCAGAGCCGTGATAAGCCCGATACGCTGGTATAAGAGTATCACAAGGAAGGTGGGGCGAAAACAATCGTCTGGCCGCAAAAAACGGGGGCACGTCCTGGCGTGCCCCGGCGCTGGATAGTCAGCCTGTTTGTCCCGCTTATCCCTGGAAGAGCAGCGGTGTCACGTCGCGATCGAGCATGGCGCGGGTGATCGCGCCGGGCCGCCACGCCTTGACCAGTGTGCCGTCCGGCCCGATGAGGAAAGACGAGGGCAAGCCGTCACCGCCGTACCGGTTGTAGACAGCCCCTGTGAGGTCGAGCGCCACCGGAAAGTCGAAGCCGTAGGCGCTCAGGAACGCCCGCACTGTGCCCGCATCTTCGCCGACGTTCACCCCCAACAGGGTGAAGCCCCGCGCCTGATACTGGCGATGATAGGCGTAGAGATCGGGCATCTCGGCCTTACACGGCGGACACCACGACGCCCAGAAATTGACCAGCACGTATTTGCCCCGGAAGTCCGCCAGCGAAATCTCGCCGGACAGGCCCGGCAAGGTGAAGTCCGCGGCGGTCTGACCAGCATTGGCAGTGCCCGTGCTGCCGTCGTCGGCGGTCAGCACGATGACGACAAAGGCGATGGCGACGATCAGCACTGAACCGGCGACGATCAGGCGGGGGTCGAACGGGCGATCATGAGCGCGGCGCTTGTGGCGGGTGGTCCTGGTCATAGAGCTATCCTCGTGAGGGCCATTGTCTCCAATGACATTATAGAACCGGGCCGCCCTCCCCAGAGAGCATCCCGGCCCCGACTCGCCTTTCCGCACAATCGCGGTCTCAGTTGGAGTGCTCCGGCGTCACCACCGAGGTATAGACCTCGAACGCGGGCGGCTGTTCCAGGTGCTTCTTGACGGCGCACAGTTCAGCGGCGCGAATGACAGCTTCCTTGTACTTCTCCGGGAAACCGGGCGGAAGCTGAATATCCAGCTCGATCTTCTCGATCATGCGCGTGAAGGGGTTGGAATGCATCCGCTGGATGATGCGCATGTTGTCGGTGGGCAGGCCGCGTTGCTGGCAGAAGCTGAGCACATAGATGCCCGCGCAGGTGCCGATAGAGGCCAGGAACAGGCCAAACGGGGCCGGGGCCGAGCCGTCCTGATTGGTGGGGATCACCATGTCGCCGGCGATGGCATCTACGCGCAGGCCACCGGGGAAGACGATTTCCATTTCCATAGGTTGCAGACCCTTTTGTGTTGTGTATGTGAGTGCGGACGATACACTGCTTTCCAGGGAATTAGATGCAGCAACCGCGCAAAGGATGCATGATGCAGTGCGGGATTGCCGGGTGGAGTGTGTATTAGAAGTGTCCTACTTATGCCGAAACGGGTTTGACAAGCACGGTTGAATCAGCGACAATTCTGTCGCACTCGCTCGATAGCTGGACTCCTGTGTGGAGCGTGACGCGATGATAAAAGAGGTTTTGAAAGACGCCGAGGAGCGCATGAAAAGCGCTCTGGCAGTGCTGGAAGACGATCTGCGCGGGATGCGCACGGGCCGCGCTTCGACGGGGCTGGTCGAAAAGCTGGAAGTCGAATACTACGGCACGCCGACGCCGCTCTATCAACTGGCGACGCTGTCTGTACCGGAACCGCAGATGATCATGATCCGCCCGTTCGATAAGTCCTCGCTCAAGACCATCGAACGCGCGATCCTGGCCTCCGACCTGGGCCTGACGCCCAACAATGACGGCACGGTGATCCGCCTGAATATCCCACCGCTGACGCAGGAACGCCGTCTTGAACTGCAAAAGCTGGTGGGTCGGCGCGTGGAAGAAGCGCGCGTAGCCGTGCGCAATGTGCGGCGCAGCGCCATTGACGATCTGCGCGAGTTCGAGAAGGAAAAGCTGATCTCCGAAGACGAGAGCAAACGCGGGCAGGAAGAAGTCCAGAAGCTGACCGACCGCTACATTCAGCTCATCGAAGAGGCCGGCAAACGCAAAGAAGCCGAAATTATGGAACTGTAGAGCGCAACATCCGCCCGGCGCGGTGAGCGCGGAGCACAGCGAGCCAATGGCCAACGAGGTCGTGACCCTGCCGGAGAAAATCCCCCATCATCTGGCCATCATCATGGATGGAAACGGGCGCTGGGCCAAGGCGCGCGGTCTGCCGCGCCTGGCCGGTCACCGTGCCGGGGTGGAAAACCTGCGGCGCATTCTGCGCGCCTGCAGCGAATTCGGCATCAAAATCCTCACCATCTACGCCTTTTCGACCGAGAACTGGGGCCGCCCCGAAGCCGAAGTACGTGGGCTGATGAACATCCTGGAAACGGTCATTGATCGCGAACTCAAACAACTGCACGCCAATGGGGTGCAGTTGCGTCACATCGGTGACCTGGCCGGGTTGTCCGAACCACTGCAAGAGAAAGTGCGCCGCGCCATCGAACTGACGCGCAATAACGACAAGCTCATCCTCAACGTGGCGTTCAATTACGGCGGGCGGCAAGACATCATTCAGGCGATCCGCCGCATCGTGGCGGATGGCGTGCCCGTCGAAGAAATTGACGAGATGCTGGTAAATTATTACCTGTACACGGCGGGGCAGCCCGACCCCGACCTGGTCATCCGCACGGCGGGTGAAATGCGGCTGAGCAACTTCTTGCTGTGGCAGGCGTCCTACGCCGAATACTACGCCACGCCGACGTACTGGCCCGACTTCGATCGCGAGGAGTTGCTGAAGGCCCTGTTTTACTTTGCGCGGCGCGAACGCCGGTTTGGGCTGGTACCACAACCGTAACCGGAGCGCCTGCCTCACGCTTTGCAGCGGGGAATACAGATGCTCAAGACGCGTGTGCTCACCGCAGTTGTGGCGCTGCCTCCTCTGATCGCGGCCATTATCATCGGCGGCTGGGTGTTTGCCGGTGTCGTGCTGGCCGCGCTGCTCATTGGCGGACTGGAATATGTGCACCTGCTGCGGCAGCGCGACTATCAGGCACCCGCCTGGCTGGTGCTAGCGCTGATCGCGCTGCCCGTGCTGGCAGTGTGGTTCGATCACGCTGAATGGCGCGTGCCAGGGCTGGCCCTGCTGCTGATACTGGGCACCGCCTACGACATCTGGGGCGTCGAGCGCGGGCGTCCGGCCCCTCTGGTAGCGTTGGCGCTGGCCGTCTTCGGCGGCATTTACCTGGGCTGGCTGGGCAGCTACCTGATCGCCGTGCGCAAACTGGAAGAAGGCGCATACCTGACCCTGATGCTCTACGGCTGCGTGGCCTTTTCCGATAGCGCGGCGTACTTCGTGGGGCGCGCCTGGGGGCGTCACCGCCTGTCGCCTCACGTCAGCCCCAAGAAGACATGGGAAGGCTACCTCGGCAGCGTGATCGGCGGGGCGATCTTCGGGGCGCTGGCGGGCGGTCTGCCGGATACACAGGTGCTCACCTGGGGACACGGCGCGCTCATCGGACTGCTCATCGGCGCGCTGGGCACGCTGGGCGACCTGGGCATTTCGGCCATCAAGCGGCAGGTGGGAGCCAAGGACTCCAGCAACCTGATCCCCGGTCACGGCGGCATCCTGGATCGCACCGATTCGGTACTGGTGTCGGCGGTCATTGGCTACTACTATCTTGTTTGGTTTGTGTTTTAGCGCATATAATAAAGACAGGGGGCGTTTCAGGTGCAGGAGCGCGATCGAGGTCAGAAACGGCGTCCCTATTTCGTCCAATGCCTTCGACCCGTTATAGTGCCCAAGCGCCCGGCACCTGAAAGACTCGCAGAGCACGGGCAATTGACCGAGGGCCTGCACTGTGCTATATTTGGCAGTGCTCGCTGTTCTAATGCACTCTACTCCTGATTTGCGTGCCCACAGTTCGTGACACTTTCCTGTCCTCAGACGATCTGTTGTAATGACTGGGCGTAAGGTTGGTCCTAGCGTGCCAGCGCGCTCAGAAGGGATTGTTGCCTGCTTAGTCAGATCAATCTATCAGCATGACATTGCAGTGACACGTGTCACTCCATTAACCCCGCTCGGAGATCCCGGAACATGGATATCGCAGAACTCGAAAGACAAACGCTGCAGACCCTGCGCGAAATGGCGCGCGAAGCCAACATCCAGGGCTATAGCCGCCTGAAAAAGCAAGACCTGATCCTGCGGCTGTTGCGCGACAAAGCCGAACGCCAGGGTCATGAGTTGCGCGGTGGCATCCTGGAGATCATTGACGACGGCATTGGCTTCCTGCGCTCCGACCATTATCTGCCCGGCCCCGACGACATCTACGTCAGCCAGACTCAGATTCGCCGCTTCGGGCTGCGCACGGGCGACATGGTCATCGGGCAGGTGCGCCCGCCCAAGGACTCAGAGAAGTACTACGGGCTGCTGCGCGTGGAAGCCGTCAATGGCCTCGACCCCGAACAGGCCAAACGCCGTCCCCGCTTTGATGATCTGACTGCCATCTTCCCCAACGAACGCTACAACCTGGAAACCAACCCGCGCATCCTCTCCACGCGCCTGCTCAACCTGATCGCGCCTATCGGGCGTGGGCAGCGCGGCCTGATCGTCAGCCCGCCCAAAGCGGGCAAGACCACCGTGCTCAAGGAAGTGGCCAACGCCATCAGCGAGAACTACCCCGAAGTGCATCTGATGGTGGTGCTGATCGGCGAGCGCCCGGAAGAAGTCACCGACATGGATCGCTCGGTAGATGCCGAGGTGATCAGCAGCACCTTCGACGAGCCGGTGACCTATCATGTGCGCGTGGCGGAGATGGCGCTGGAACGGGCCAAGCGCCTGGTTGAGTCGGGCCAGCATGTGGTGATCCTGCTGGACAGCATCACGCGCCTGGCTCGCGCCTACAACCTGGTGGTGCCGCCCAGCGGGCGCACCCTCACCGGCGGTCTCGATCCGTCGGCGCTCTACCCGCCCAAGCGGTTCTTTGGGGCAGCGCGTAACGTCGAGGAAGGCGGCAGCCTGACCATCGTCGCCACTTGCCTGGTGAAGACTGGCAGCCGCATGGACGACGTGATCTACGAAGAATTCAAGGGCACGGGCAACATGGAACTGCACCTGTCGCGCGAATTGCAGGAGCGGCGCATCTTCCCGGCCTTCGACATCCTGCAATCGTCCACGCGACGCGAAGAGCTGTTGCTGGGGCCGGATATTCTGCAGCGCGTGTGGATGATGCGCCGGATGCTGGTGCAGATGACGCAGCCTCCGGCCAACTACGACATTATCTCGGCGACCGAAGCGCTGCTCAACCAGCTACGTCACACCGATTCCAACGAGGAATTCCTGGAACAACTGACGCGCGGTTACTGAGCGCTGCGCTCTGGCGGGGCAAAACGCGGGCGACCTGATACAGACACAGGCCGCCCGTTTGTTTGTGAGCGCGGGTCAGCCCGGCAGCAACAGGCGTGCGGCCAGGCCCGCGTAGACGTGCGCGGCAGTCTTGAGATCGTCCAGGCGCACGGCCTCGCGCGGGGTGTGCGCCAGGTTGGGGTCGCCCGGCCCGAAGCCCACCGTCGGGATGCCCGCCTGCCCCATGGTATAGACGCCGTCAGTAGAAAACGGCCAGTGCCCGACCTCCGGCGCACTCCCTCGCGCTGTCTGGATGGTCTGGTAGAGCGCTTCCACCAATGGATGCGCGCGATCCAACACCCAGGCGGGATGGGCCTCCTGAGCGGTGCGCACCACCCCTGTATAAGAAGCCTCGTCGTAGGTGGTGATCTGCACCGTCGCGGGGATATCCTCGCGGCTGATCAGGCTTTCCAGTTGGGCGCGCGCGCCCAGCACCGTCTCGCCCAGGGTCAGGCGGCGATCCAGATAGACCTTGCACTGATTGGGGATGGCATTCAGGCTTGGCCCCTCGCTGTGAATGGCGGTGACAGCGACCGTCCCCGGCCCCAGGAAGGGGTCTTTGGGCAGGCTATCGGCCAGCAACTGCACGGCGAAGACCAGGCGGGCGGCAGCGTAGATGGCGTTCTGGCCCAGGTGCGGCTGACTGCCGTGCGACGAGCGCCCGCTCACTACCACCTTGAACATCACCCGCCCGCGCTGCCCGCGGCTGATGTGCAGGTTAGTTGGCTCGCCCAGCACCACATAGTCGGGCCGCAGGCCGTCTTCTTCGACAATATAGCGCATGGCCAGCCCTTCGCAGGGTTCTTCCTGCACCACGAAGGCCAGCACCAGCCGCCCTTGCAATTGGTCGGCGAAGGGCAGCAACTGCCGCGCCCCATAGACCATGCTGGCCAGCGCACCCTTCATATCCACTGCGCCCAGCCCGTGCAGCGCCCCATCAGCGATCGTGCCTGCATAGGGGGGATAGGGCCAGCTTTCGGGCGCGCCGGGGGCCACCGTGTCCATGTGCGCGTTGTAGAGCAGGGTGGGGCCGTCGCCCCCGCCCAGCGTGACGATCACGCTGCCCATCGCGTTGACGCGCACATCGCTGAAACCCAGTGCGCGCAAATGCTCCACCAGCAGCGCCGCCAGGTCGCCTTCCTGCGTGGAGAGGCTGGGAGTCTGCACCAACTGCTGAGCGAAAGCGTAGAGTTCCTGCGCGGTTACCCATTCCAGGACCAGGTCGCGAATACGTTCACCAAAGCTGTTCAAGGCTAGGCTGCTCCATGGGCAAAGAGTACCTTGGGGATGGTGCGCAGGATGATCTGCAAGTCCAGCCCCAATGACCAGTTCTCAATATAGTAGATATCGAGCAGACACATTTCTTCGAAGGGCACTTCGCTGCGCCCGCTGACCTGCCACAGGCCGGTCAGGCCGGGCAGGACGCGCAGGCGCTGCCGGTGCCAGGGTTCGTAGAGCGCCACTTCCTGCGGCACCGCCGGACGCGGCCCCACCCAGCTCATTTCACCGCGCAGGATGTTCCAGATTTGCGGGACTTCATCTATGCTGAAGCGGCGAATCCAGCGCCCGACGCGCGTCACCCGCGGGTCATTGACCAGTTTGGGATGGCGCGGGTCTTCGCCTGTCTGCCGGATCAGGTCGGCGTGCATCTTCTCCGCGTCCACCACCATCGAGCGGAACTTGTATACCTTGAAGGGCTTTCCGTTCAGGCCAACCCGTTCCTGGGTGAAGAAGATCGGCCCCGGTGTGTCGAGCCGGATGGCCAGGGCAATGACCACCGTGATGAGCAGCGCCAGCGGTAGCGCGAGCAGCACCAGGATAAGGTCGAGCGCGCGCTTGGCGATACGGTTGCCGGGGCTGAAACGCGCTTCGCCATTGAGGCCCAGCAGGGGAATGCCGCCCAACATCTCGACCTGCACCTGGCTCAGGCTCAGTTCGAACAGGTCGGGCACGGTGCGCACCTTGACGTGCTTGCGTTCGCATTCGCGCACGATGCTCAGAATCTTGCGCTGCACATGCCACGGCAGGGTGATGATCACCAGGTCTACTTTGTGTTCGTCAATCAAGCGCGGCAGGTTGTCCAGGCCGCCCAGGGCGGGCACGCGCCCCAGGTCGTTCGCGCCGCGCTCCGGATCGTCGTCCACAAAGCCGACGACCTTATAACCCAGGTCGGGCCGGGCGACCAGAGTCTGCAGCACCGACAGGCCCACGCTCCCCGCGCCGACAATCAACACGCGCTCCACCCCAATACCGCGCCGACGCAGATGATCGCGCAGCAGGCGCAGGGCCAGCCGCCATGCCCCCAGCAGCAACACCACCAGGGCCGCCGCCTGGATGATCAGCAGACGGGAGAACACCAGCGGGCGCAGCAGAAAGCTGATCGCCATCACGATCACCGCGGCGTTGGTGGCGCTGTTGGCGATGGCGAAGACCTCGTCCCACCAGGTGCGCGTGCGCCGCTCGCGGTAGAGCCTGGCGCTGTGATTGAAAGCCAGGATCAGCGCCACAAAGATCAGCGTGTAGGGCCAGTACGGGGAGAATGGCGCGTCGTTGGCTTCGTCCACCGGCTGCAGGAACTGTACCTCGTAGCGTAGATAGTACGAGAACAGGAACGCCGCCGTCACCAGCAGGGCGTCGCCAAGGGGGAGTAACCAACGAGGCCATTTGAAAGGCGTGTCATCCATACGAGTCATCAGTCTTGAGTTTGGAGTTTTCAGCGATCAGCGTTCGGTTTCCAGCGTTCGTCTGACGTAGAGCAGATCGCCTCTATCCTCATCCATCAGCCCTGCGCGCAGCGAACATCGCCCACTGAAAACTGTTCTCTGCGCGCCGATCACTGATCACCCTTCTCTCCTAAAGCACGGCGATAACTGGCAACCGTCTGCGCCGCCGTCTGCGCCCAGGTGAAGCGGGCGGCGTGCGCCAGACCGCGCGCGCTCGCCTCCACCCGCCAGCCAGGATCGGCCAGGACGCGCTCCAGAGCCGCCGCCCAGGCGTTCACATCATCGGGCGGCAGGCGTAGCCCCCCCTCGCCGACGGCCTCCGGCAGCGACGACACGTCAGATACCAGGGCGGGCGTCCCGCAGGCCAGCGCTTCCAGCACGGGTAGCCCGAACCCCTCATAGACGGAGGGGTAGACCAGAGCCTCGGCGGCATTGTACCACCAGGGTAACTCGTCCGCCGGTACGTAGCCGGGCAGCAACACCGCATCCGCCAGATTGTGCGCCGCGATGGTTGCGTCAAGGGCGCTGTCCATCCAGCCCCTGGCTCCGGCCAACACCAATGGCACTGCCTGGTGCTGCGAAGCGGGCAACTGCGCATAGGCGCGCAGCAGTACGGGTAGATTTTTACGCGGTTCGAGCGTGCCGACAAATAACAGGAAACGCTGGGGTAGGCCCTTGCGCGTCCGGAAGGCCTCTACCTCGGCCCGCGGCAGCGGTCTGAACTGCTCTCCGACGCCCGGCGCGGCTACGTCAATGTGTTCGGCGGGCAAGCCGAAGGTCTGCACCAGGTCGCGGGCGGTGCTGTGCGAGATGGCGATGACGCGCCGCGCCCGCCAGCACGATCGCCGCACGAACAGCCGCAAGTACCAGCGCCGCGCCGCTGGCAGCCGGTCGGGATAGTGCACAAAGCTCAGGTCATAGACCGTCACGACCGACGGCACATGGCTGAGCACGGGCGTGACGAAAGCCAGGGCATGTGTCAGGTCCGGTTGTGCAGCCCGCAGCGCGAAGGGCTGAATGAACTGTTCCCACAGGATGCGGCGCAAGGGGTGTTCGGTGTTCCAGGCCGCCCGCCGGATCGTCAGCCGTTCCTGGTCAGCTAGCTGTGCCTGTGCGCCAACGAATACTGTATAGGAAAAATCAGGCACGGCATCGGGCAGGGCGCGCAGCAAGTTAGCGATATAGCCGCTGATCCCCGCGCTGCGGTAACCGGCCTGGGCAGAGAGCAAGTGCGCGTTCAGGCAAATATGACGGCGCATGGCGCGCATTATACCAGAAAAGTGGCGGGGGATGGGTCACAGATATGCGCATGGTGCAGGCAAAAGTTGTCAGCGACTTTGCCCGGCCCGATGGCCCTCATCCCCCGGCCCCTTCGCCCGCGCTGCGGGCGAAGGGGAGCACTCGTGCGCGAGAGACAGGGAGTTCCCTCTCCCTCACCGGGGCTGAGAATCCAACCACTCATCAGAGCGCAGGTTGCAGCGTCAGGACAGCGATCTCCGGACGGCAGCCGAAGCGCAACGCCAGCCAGCCTGTCCCCGTGCCCACGGTGACAAAGAGCTGCAGCCCGCCGATGGTGTACAGCCCTTGCGGATAGGCTTTGCCACCGCGCGGCAACACCGGCGGTCGTAGCCCCGGCAGCCGCACCTGTCCGCCGTGCGAATGCCCGGAGAGTTGCAACACCACGCGCGGATCAGCGGCAGCACGCGGCGCAAAGTCCGGCGCATGAGAGAGCAGGATCGTCGCCCGGCCAGGCGGCACATCGCGCAGCGCCATCTGCAGGCTGGGCGCGCCGTGAATCATGTCGTCTATCCCCGCCAGAGACAGCGCCGCCGAACCCCGCGGCAACGTGTGCGCCGCGTTGACGAGCAGGCCGATGCCCGCCCTGTCCAGCATGGCCGCCACCCGCCCCGCCCCGACCATATAGTCGTGATTGCCCAGCACGCCCCACACACCATCCGGCGCACATAGCCCCCCCAGCAACTCGCTGCCAGTGCGCAGACTATCGCGTCCGCCGGTAACAAAATCGCCGGTGATGACGATCAGATCGGGGCGCTCGCGGTTGGCTGCGGCAATGACCCACGGCAGGCGCGCCTCGTTCATGCGCACGCCCAGGTGAAGGTCCGACAGATGAACGATGCGGTATCCTGCAAACTCGGTGGGCAAGCCGGGGATGCGCACTGTCAGGCGGGTGATGCGCAACCAGCGCGTTTCGACCTGCCAAGCGTAGCCCACCAACGCCAGCGCCAGCCCTGTCAGCAAAGCCACCATGCGGGGATGCTCGCGCAGGGTGCCGTCAACCGAGGTAAATGTGAATGGCATCGCCGTCTTCGTCGTCTACGTGAATCGCAATAGGTTCAGAGGGAGGATGGTCGTGCAGCGCTCCGAGCAGGCTTCTGGTCAGGGCCAGATACTCGGCAGCCTCGCGCCCGGCCAGGCGATCCACCAGAGGATGGGCAAGCGCCAACCCCCACGCGGCCAACTGCGTGGGCAGGGGCAGGCTGAACACGATCTTCGGCCCATGGCGGGGGATAAAGCGCAGGTGCAACCACGGCGACCACTGGCTCAGCCACCCCACCGCGACCAGCAACACCGCCATGACCAGGGCAACCCAGGCCAGGATCATCAGCCAGGGGCTGCTCACCGTTGAGATGCACAGGGTGGCCAGCACCAGCAGAATCACCCCAGCCAGGAAAGGGATTTCCCAGTAACGGCGAAAGCGCGCCATCGGCGGCGCTATGTCGCGCACGGGACCGGGGCGCACCAGAATGTCCAGCAGCCGCTCGGCCTCCTCAACCGTCAGGCGACCTTGTGCCACCATCTCCAGCACATACAGGCGTTCGTCGTCAGTCATGATCCGCCATGAACAGGCGCTACAGGCCAGCCAGCAACAGGAGCAGGAAGATCAACCCCACCAGCCAGGTAATCAGGATATTGGGATCCATCGCACAGCCTTCGCGTTCCACTCGACAGCCAGGCACAGACGCCCTGAGCATACCGCAGACAGACGGGGCTGGTCAATCGGACTCACGAGTCTCCTTCTCTATGCCCAAATGCGCTACAATCATGTTTGCTGCCGTTCTGCGATGTTGCTGGTCGAATTCCAGAGCGTGCTATGCACTTCCTGCCCTCAACCCCGCACTGTGGGCGAAGAAGAACGCGCGCGACCGAAGACAGGTCTCCTTGTCCCACGATGCAGTGGCGTGGGAACAGAGGCAAGAGGGAGAAAAAGAAGTGCGCGAAGTCCATAGCAGCAGCCTCCAGTCTCTAGATTCCTGACTCCTAACCCGCCATGGCCGAATACACGCCCTCCGAACATATCCAGAGCATTCTCGACAACCTGCCCGCCGAGCCAGGCGTCTACCAGATGATCGATCCCAACGGGGCGATCATCTATGTGGGCAAGGCCAAGAGTTTGCGCAACCGCGTGCGCAGCTACTTTCAGCCGAGCAATCACGACCCCAAGGTGCTGCGCATTCGGCACGACACCGCCGACATTCAGTTCATCCTCACCGGCGACGAGTTGAAAGCGCTCATCACCGAGGCAGAGCTAATCCGCGTGCACAAGCCGCGCTACAACGTCCTGCTCAAGGACGACAAGCGCTATCCCTATATCCGCGTGACGACCGGTGACGCCTTCCCCACGGTCGAGATGACGCGCCGCATAGACCGCAGCGACGGGCATCGCTACTTCGGCCCCTTTACCTCGGCGGGGGGCGTGCGCGAGACGCTCGACGTGCTGCGCCGCGCTTTTCCCTACCTGACCTGTGACCGCGAGATCACCGGCCAGGACAAACGCGCCTGCCTCTATTACGACATCAAGCTGTGCGGTGCGCCGTGCATTGGTGCGCAGACCCGCGAGGAGTATTGGGAGAACATCAACGGGCTGATGCGTGTGCTCTCCGGTCACGCCGAAGAAGTGCTGGCCGACCTGCGAGCACAGATGGAAGCGGCGGCGGAAGCGCTCGACTTCGAGCGGGCGGCAATCCTGCGCGATCGGGTGAAGGTCGTGGCGCAGATCGCGCAGCGTCAGCGGCTGGTGGCAGACATAGACGCCGACCAGGACGTGATCGCCTTCGCCCAGCAGGGCAGCGACGCCGTCGTGCAGATGTTCCTCATCCGCAATGGACGCCTGATCGGCAGCGAATACTTCGCCCTCACCGGTTCCGAAGACACCGCCGCAGAAGACATCGTCGCCAGCTTCCTGACACAGTTCTATCAGGAGGCCACCGACATCCCGCGCGAGGTGGTGCTGCCCGCGGAGGTGAGCGAGGCCCGCATCATCGAGCAGTGGCTGCGCGACAGGCGCGGCGGCAAGAAGGTGAAGCTGATCGTGCCCCGACGCGGCAACAAGCGCGAACTGGTGCAGCTCGCCGCGCAGACCGCCGCCGAAAAGCTGCAAATCCTGCGCGCGCAGTGGGAATCCGACACCGTCAAACAGGAGACGGCGCTGCGCGAAATCCAGGAGGCGCTGAGTCTGCCCCGCCCGCCCAACCGCATCGAGTGCTTCGACATCAGCACCACGCAGGGCACAGCCATTGTCGCCAGCCGGGTGGTCTTCGCCCAGGGAGTACCGCGCAAGAGCGAATATCGCCGTTTCAATATCCGCACGGTGGCACACGAAGGGTCGGATGACTATCAGTCTATGCGCGAGGCGCTCACCCGCCGCTTCCAGCGCTACACCGATGCCGTGGCGAATCCCCTGCCGGTCGAGCCGGGCAAGCAGGATCACGACGAGACGTGGCGCTTGCTGCCCGACCTGCTGATCGTGGACGGCGGCAAAGGGCAACTGAGCGTGGCGGTGGAGGTGCTGGCCCAGTTCGGGCTGACAGAGCGCGTGCCGGTGTGTGCGCTGGCCAAGCAATTTGAGGAAATATTCGTGCCGGGCCGCGCCGAGTCCATCTTGCTGCCGCGCCGCAGCGAGGGGCTGTACCTGCTCCAGCGCGTGCGCGACGAGGCACACCGCTTCGCCATTACCAGTCACCGGCAGCGGCGCAACAAAGCGGGCTTGGCCAGTCAGCTTGAGGAAGTGCCGGGGATCGGCCCGCAGCGACGCAAGGCGTTGCTGAAGGTGTTCAACCGCGACATCGAGGCCATCCGGCGGGCCAGCATCGAGGAACTGACTGCCGTGCCCGGCATCACCCGCCAGATTGCCGAAAACCTCAAAGCGGCCCTGGGGGAGTGAAACAGAGCGTATAATGGACTCACAGACCGTTTGAAAGCCTCACCTTCGGCCTTCTCTTCATGCATAGAGAAGGGGAATGAGCACAGAATTAAGCTCCTTCTACGCGTGTGGAGAGGGAATTTAGGGGGTAAACCTGCCGAGCAGAAGTTTTCAATTGAGTCTCTCAGCCAGATGCGGGAGGGCGCTATGGGTGAAAAATCGCTGGAGCGGCAAATCACCGACGAGATACGCGAGCTTGATCCCCAGCAACAACGCCAGGTGCTCGAATACGTGTTGAGATTGAGAGCGCAATCGAAGTTGTCAAGTTGGTTGGAACAGGCCAGAGTCTTCCGCGGACAGTTGCGGGCGCAGGGTATTTCTGGCGTTGAGGTCCAGGGTAGCCTGGATGAAGTCCGTCAGGAGCGACTCGATGACATCCTGGGCAGTCGTTGACGCAGGCGTTCTTCTGGCAACCGTTCTAGTGAACGAGTCGCTGAGTCACCAGGCCGACGCATTGCTACAAGACTGGATTGAGCAAAGTGTGATGCCCGCAGCGCCAGCGCTTCTGCAGTACGAGATAGTCGCTGTGATCCGCAAACATGTTCACCGAGGAACGTTGTCTCCTGAACAGGGCCAACGGGCTTGCGAACTGCTGTTGGCCTATCCTGTGCGGCTGCTTGCAAGCGACGTGCTGATACGTCGGGGCTATGAACTGGCCACTCATTTTGGTTTTCCTACGGCTTATGACTCGCAGTATATAGCTGTAGCTGAGCATCTTCAATGTGATCTCTGGACTGCCGACCGCCGTTTATTCGCTGCTGTCCAGGATCAGTTGCCTTACATTCACTGGCTGGGCGACTACCCTCTGTCTTAAACCTGGCATCATTCGCCAGATTGCCGAAAACCTCAAAGCGGCCCTGGGGGAGTGAGGCACGGACACGGCAAGCCCCCTGGCGTGGCAACGCAATTGGGCAAAATAGACTAACTCCCCTTCGGCTCGATTCGTTACAGTGGAGTATCGGCACGTTCCTTTTTCTTGGCCGAGAGGAGAGACTGACTTTGGACTGGCACCGTTACCAGCCGCCGCTCGACGTAGCGGCTATTCTGGACGCCTGCCCGCGCGTCATCCCTGTCAACAGCGCGGATGAATTGCTCGAACTGGCCTGCGGTGGGCCGAATAGCGACTCCTACGAAGTGGCCCACGACATACCCGGCCTGGGACGGTATGTCGAGGCTACGGTCATGCGGGTGCGTAACGGGATCGCCGTCAACTACACCGATCCCTACATGCGGCGGCGCGATCCCGATTGTCTGGTAGTAGGTGACGACTGCCCTACCGACAAGGACACCTTTCAGCGGCGCTTCGGGCGCGATTTCGCCACTGTGCGCCAGGAAGCCTTCGACTGGCTCAAGGGCCAGGAACTGGTGGTCTTCGCCTTCGTGGCGGGCAAGGCGGGCATGGGCCTGCATGCCCTGGCGATCGCACCCGCCAACGCGGGCTTCTTCGCCTTTGGGCTGGCGTTGCTGCAAGGCATCCTCCCCCTCGACCAGCTCCCGGCGGATTTCTCGCCGCGGGCGATCATCTATGTCGTGCCGCCCTTCCGGCACACGCATTTTGCAGGCAGGCAGGTGGTGGTGCACAACCGGGTGTCGGGACTGCACGAGATGTTCTCCTTCAACCTCTATCCGGGGCCGAGCGCCAAGAAGGGCGTCTATGGTATGTTGCTCGACCTGGGCGAGCGTGAAGGATGGGTGACTGCACATTGCTCGACGGTACAGGTGATCACGCCTTATGACAACGTGGTGACCATCATGCACGAAGGGGCCAGCGGCGGCGGCAAGAGCGAGATGCTCGAACAGGTGCACCGCGAACCCGACGGACGCCTGCTGCTGGGCGAAAACCTGGTCACTGGCGAGAAGCGCTATCTGGAAATTCCGCGCAGTTGCGAGCTGATACCTGTCTGCGACGACATGGCGCTGTGTCACCCCGCCGTGCAGGGCAACAATAGCAAACTGTGGCTGATGGACGCTGAAGAAGCGTGGTTTGTGCGCGTCAATCACATCAACTACTATGGCGCGCATATGCCCCTGGAACGCCTGACCGCGCAACCTGCCGCGCCACTGCTCTTCCTCAACATTGATGCCGTGCCTGGCGGACGCGCTCTGATCTGGGAACACACTCAGGACGCGCCCGGCAAGCCTTGTCCCAACCCGCGCGTCATCGTCCCCCGGCATATCGTCCCCAATGTGATCAACGGGCCGGTGAGCGTAGACGTGCGCAGTTTCGGGGTGCGCACGCCTCCCTGCACCCGCGAGAAGCCCAGCTATGGCATCATCGGCCTGTTTCATCTGCTACCGCCCGCACTGGCCTGGCTGTGGCGACTGGTCGCGCCGCGCGGCCACGAAAGCCCCAGCATCGTGGACACGGTCGGCCTGAGCAGCGAAGGAGTCGGTTCTTACGGGCCGTTCCTGGTGGGGCGGCAGGTCCCCCAGGCCAACCTGTTGCTGGAACAGTTCGCCACTTACAAGCGCACCCGTCATGTCTTGATTCCCAATCAACACATTGGGGCCTGGCGTGTGGGCTTCATGCCCCAATGGATCGCTCGCGAATATCTGGCCCGCCGTGGCGGAGCCAAGTTCAAGCCGGATCAGATTCGTCAGGCCCGCTGTCCTCTACTGGGCTATACCCTGCACCAACTGCACGTCGAAGGGCGCATGGTCGCCCGCTGGTTCCTGCAGGTGGACACGCAACCTGAAGTCGGCGAAGAGGCCTACGATCAGGGGGCGCAGATTCTCTACAACTTCTTCCGCCAATGCCTGGTGCCCTACCTGCAAACTGACCTGCACCCTCTGGGGCGGCAGATCATCGAATGTTGCCTGGACGGTGGGCGTCTGGAGGACTACGAAGCGCTCATCCCAGGCGAGTGAGCGCCTGGATTGCAGGTTGAGCATCCGCCCACAGTGCCGCAAGACGGCCTGCCGAGACTCAGCGAGCATAGAGAAAAGTGCCCCTGGGAAAACTCTGCGCTCCTGCGTCTCGGCAATTTCAAAACCCTTGCTCTGCTGGAAGATATAACGAAGGCAGGGCGCCCCGCCCTCGACCTGAATTCATTCTATGTTTTGTCCTTTGGGCTGCACTGCGCCAGCATCACGAGCAACCCCGAGGCGCATTGCGCTCCCGCATCTAGATGTCCCTTCAGCAGAGGGTGTGTGCAAAGGTTGACAGCGACTTCGCTGCGCCCGATGGCCCTCATCCCCCGGCCCCTTCGCCCGCGCTGCGGGCGAAGGGGAGCGCTCGCGCGACAGACAGTAAGTCCCCTCGCCCCGCGACGCAGTCGCGAGGGAGAGGGGGTGTAGGGGTGAGGGGCCGCAGCCTGCTGTACACCGCCTGTCACAGTTTGCGCGCACCCTCAGCAGACCCCTTCTCGCCCGTCACTTCTTTCAATGTTATGATTCAGGGAAAAGACCAATTGGAGGCGGCAAGGCGATGCGGGCATTCTGGCAGGCTCTCTGGCTCGGCTGGCGCTGGTTGGACAGCCGCCGCCAGGGAGACTGGTTTCCGCTGGTGGTGCTGGCGGCAGCGTTGACGCTGCTGTGCTTCCTGGTCTACGCCCTGATCGCCACCCTGCTTTTCAGCGAGCCGGCGGAAGTGCAGATCGTGCCCTACGGCTGGAATGCGCCCACCGCCACCGTCCCCCTGCCGACCGCGCCTGCCGGATTGCCCACCCTGGCAACCCCTGTCCCGACGCAGGCACCCCTGGTTTCGCCGATAGCCTTGCCCACGGCGACTCGCGCCCCGGCTGATGGACAGGGCGGCGGGGACGTCTGCGCCCTGACCGTGCGCGCGCAGACGGTCAACCTGTATGCCGGGCCGGACGAAGCGTCACAGGTCGTGGGGGCGCTGACTGGTGGGCAGGTTGTGGTAGCCGATGGCTGGGACACTGGCGCAGACGGCTACACCTGGTGGCGACTGGACGTTACGGGCTGGGCGCGCGGCGACGCCTTCGTGGATGCGCTCAATCCCAACCTGCCCGATGCCTGTTGGCTGCTGGCACAGGTGACCAATGCCGCCTTCCCTGTCCCTGGGCCTACGCTGACGCCTCCGCTCGCCAGCGGCTCGGCGTGTATCCTGACGGCGCGCTGGACTCAGGCCAATATCCGTCAGGGGCCGGGCACGTCGTTTGCCATCACCGGCACGCTCAGTCAGGGGCAGACGGTGCAGGCAGTGGGCTGGGCGACAGGGGATGACGGCTTCACCTGGTGGCAACTGGCAACGGGCGGCTGGGCGCGCGGCGATATCTTTCTGGACATGGCCAACCCCAGCGTGCCTGCCGAATGTCTGGCGTTGCCCGCCGCCGATTGAGCAGCGAACAACAATGATTGGTGATCCTGGCTGAGAGAGGAGCAGATAAATGACAACGGTCGTTCGTTGGGGAGTGCTGAGCACGTCGCGTCATGCGGCGAGCACGGTGATTCCGGCCTTGCAGGCAGCGTCAGGCGGGGAGGTGCGAGCGGTCGCCAGCCGCGACGCCTACCGCGCCCGCGCCTATGCCGAAGAGCACAGTATTCCGCGCAGCTATGGCACTTATGAGGCCCTGCTAGACGATCCGGAGATAGACGCCGTGTATATTCCCCTGCCCAACAGTCTGCACCGCGAGTGGACGATCCGCGCGGCAGAGGCGGGCAAGCATGTGCTGTGCGAAAAACCGCTGGCGCTCAACGCTGCCGAAGCCCAGGAGATGGTAGATGCCTGTCGGCGGGCGGGCGTCAAACTAGCCGAAGCCTTCCAGTGGCGACACCATCCGCAGGCGCAGCGCGCGCGCGAACTGCTGCGGCAGGGGACGATCGGCGACCTGAAGCTCATTGATGCGGGCTTCACCTTCCCCCTCAGTCGCCCCAACGACATCCGCTTGCGCCCAGAAGTGGGCGGCGGGGCGCTCTACGACGTGGGCTGCTACCCGATCGCCGTAGCCCGCTACATGGTCGGCGCGGAGCCAGTGGCGGTGACTGCGCAGGCCATCTGGACACCAGAAGGCGTGGACGAGACGCTGGTAGCGACGCTGACCTTCCCCAACGGTGTGCTGGCGCACATCAACTGTTCGCTACGGTTGCCGCTGCGCCGCTACTACGAGCTGGTGGGCACCAAAGGGATGTTGCGCGTCAACCGGGCCTACAACCCCAAGGATGATGCGCCCGGCGAAGTGCTCCAACTGAGCGACGACCTGGCGACTGTCGCCACCCACACGACCGAGCGGCTCAATTCGTATGTGCTGATGGCCGAAGACTTCAACCGGGCTGTCCTGGATGGCACAGATGTGCCCTTCCCGGCTGAAGACGCGGTGCTGAACATGCGCGTGATAGATGCGGTCTACAAAGCAGCCCGTAGCAACAATGTGGTAGTCGTGTGAGAGTGACGCAACAGGACATATGAGCGAGTCAACTTTGTTTCCTGCCGATCCCTTAGCGGGTAAGCATGTGGTGGTGCTGGGCGTGGCGCGGCAGGGTCAGGCGCTGGGACGCTGGCTGCCGACCGTAGGCGCGCGCGTCACGCTCTCCGATCAGCGACCGGCGGAACAACTGAGCGAGGTCGTGGCGGCGCTGGCGGGCGAGCGCGTCTCATTCGCGCTGGGCGGGCATCCGCTGGAACTGCTGGACGACTGCGATCTGCTCTGTGTGAGCGGCGGTGTACCGCTGACCCTGCCCATCGTGCAGGAAGCGCTACGACGTGGCATCCCTGTGACCAACGACGCCCAACTCTTCCTGGAACGCTGCCCGGCTGTCGTGATCGGCATCACCGGCAGCGCCGGCAAGACGACCACCACTGTCCTGACCGGTGAGATGGCGCGCTTCGCCGGGCGCAGGACGTTCGTGGGCGGCAACATCGGCGAAGTGCTGCTCGATGACCTGCCCACCATCACCCCCGACGATCTGGTGGTGATGGAACTGAGCAGCTTTCAGCTCGAACTGATGACAATCAGCCCGCCGGTGGCGGCAGTGCTCAACGTCACACCCAATCATCTGGATCGTCATGGGACGATGGAGGCGTACATCGCCGCCAAGTCGCACATCTTCGCGCACCAGGGCACGCACGACATCGCCATCTTTGGCCGCGACGATCCGGTCGCCCGACAGATGAGTCGCAGCGCGCCGGGTCGCCTGGGAGAATTCTCCATGCGCGAGCGCGTGCCCAGCGGTGCTTTCCTGGAAAGCGATCAGGTATTGGTGACCGTCGGCGACAGCGCGCCGGGCACAGCCTATGAAGTGGTCTGTCATCGTTCGGCGATCCGGCTGCGCGGCGATCACAACGTGCTCAATACCCTGGCCGCCTGCGCGCTGGCTGGCGCAGCGCACCTGCCGGTGGAGGCCATGCGCCGCGCCATCGAGTCCTTCACCGGCGTAGAGCACCGCCTGGAGACGGTGGCTGTGGTGGACGGCGTGACCTGGGTCAACGACAGCATTGCCACTGCACCGGAGCGGGCAGCCGCCGCGTTGCGCAGCTACAGCGAGCCGGTGATCTTGCTGGCAGGCGGGCGCGACAAGGCGTTACCCTGGGAAGAACTGGCCGAACTGGCCGTGACCCGCTGCCGGGCCGTGATCTGCTTCGGCGAATTCGGGCCGCAGGTGGCCGAACACATGGAACGGGCGCGGCGCAGGCAGCCGAAAGCTTTGCTGGAGCGCGTGGAGATCGTGCTCGATCTGCCCGCTGCCGTCGTGCGGGCGCGGGCGCTGGCACAGCCGGGTGACGTGGTGTTGCTCAGTCCCGGCGGCACGTCCTACGACGCCTACCGCGACTTCGCCGAGCGTGGGCAGCACTTCCGGGCGCTGGTGCGGGCGTTCAGCGAGTAGCGGTCAGCCTTCAGCAACTAGCACGAGCCAGTGCTGGACGGGAGATAGACGCTGTGAAATCATCGCAGAGACCGCGCCCCAGGCGGCAGGCAGGTGGGCGTCCACCCGAAGTAGCCGGACGCGGCGCGCTGGCGGCCATGCTGATCCTGACGGCGGTCGTCGCTGTCTTTGTCCTGGCAGCGGACTTTCTCGGCATGACGGCCCGCTCGATCATCCTGATCGGCTGGATGATGATCATGCTGGCGGTATTGCGCCGCACCCAGTGAGCAATCGCTGGCGTGGCGCGTCACCGGGTGATGGGGTAATGTAAGAAACAGTCCTGTGTGGGGAGCTTCGAGGGTCTCATGGCTGACGCTCCGCAATATATAGACGAAGACACCGAGTTCAATTACGCGGATGCGCTGGTGCGACCGGCGCGCCGTCCGCCGCCAACTATCGATCGTCAGGAGGCCGCGGCGCGCCGCCGGGCCTACACCCCCGGCTTCGACCTGTACCTGGCGCTGGTGGTGGCCGCCCTGTGTGCCATCGGCCTGATGATGGTCTACAGCGCGTCTATTGATGTCAGCTATCAGGTCACCGGAGACGCGCGCAGCACCACCTATTTCTTTGTGCGACAACTGCGCTCGATGATCCTGGGCGTGGCGGTGCTGATACTTTTCTCGCGGCTGGACTATCACCTCTGGCGGCGCCTGGCCGGGCCGATGATGATCCTGGTGATCGTACTGCTGATCCTGGTGCTACGCTTCGGCGAGACGCGCTTTCAGGCACAGCGTTCGCTGATCGAAGGGTCGTTTCAGCCGGGCGAGCTGGCCAAATTCACCGTGGTGCTCTACATGGCGGCCTGGCTGGCAGCCAAGCGCACTCGCATCCGCCGTATCACCTATGGTTTGCTGCCCTTCACCGTGCTGGTGGGCAGCGTCGCCTTTCTGATCGTGCTACAGCCCGACGTGAGCACTGCGGCCAGCATCCTGGCGACGGCGCTGAGCATGTTTTTCATCGCCGGCGCAGACATGTTTCAGATGTTACTCATCGGCGGGTTGATGGGAGTGGCCGGCTGGCAATTGCTCACCCGCCTGGATTATGCCCAGAACCGCCTGGCGGTGCACTGGGCCGCCGTTGAAGACCTGCGTCAGGCCAGCGATCATGTGCAGCAGGCCGTGACCGCCTTCCTCAACGGCGGGCTGACGGGCGTGGGCCTGGGCGAAAGCCGCCAGAAATTCGCCAACAACCTGCCCTTCCCCCACACCGATAGCATCTTCGCCGTCATCGGCGAGGAACTGGGGCTACTGGGCAGCTTTCTGGTGATCGCCCTGTTTGTGGCGCTCATCTATCGCGGCTTCACCATCGCCCGCTACGCACCGGACAGTTTTGGGGGGCTGCTGGCGGCGGGGGTGACCTGCTGGGTGGCTTATGACGCGCTGCTGAACATTGCCGTGATGACCGCCGTGATCCCGCCCACCGGCGTGCCGCTGCCATTCATCAGCTATGGCGGGTCGAGCCTGGTAGCGGTGTTGGCTGGGATGGGCGTGGTGCTCAACGTCTCGCGGGCGGTCAGTCGCAGCGCGCTGCCCAAACGCAAGCAGGAGTGAACACAGCATAAATCTCACAGGCCAGCTTATGAAGATACTTTTTCTTGACGAATCTGGCGATCACCACTTGGCCAAAATCGATCCTCAATATCCGATTTTCGTGCTGGGAGGGATAATTGTTGAGCAAGCTTATGCAGAGGGCGAACTCACTTGCCAATTGAATGACTTCAAGCGCGCTCTCTTTGGCACAGAGAACATCATCCTGCACACTGCCGACATCACGCGCAATCGGAATGGATTTGAACGACTACAAGATACAGCATTTCGCCAGCACTTCTACCGAGAACTGAACGCCCTGATGGCGACACTGGATTACACAGTAGTTGCATGCGCGATTCATAAGAGAGGACACCTTGCCAGGTATGGTGTTGCTGCACTTGATCCTTATATGTTAAGCCTGGATATACTGGTAGAGCGCTTTTGCTTTGAAGTCGGTGGAATCAGTAAGGGGGGAATGATCGTTGCTGAGCAGCGCGATCCAACACTGGATCAGGCACTGAAACTGGCATGGTCGAACCTCAAATTTCAAGGTACCCGATACTTGCAGGGGAAAGTCATCGCCGATCGAATTTGCGACATCGTGCTACACCCTAAGAAACAGAACATTGCAGGCCTGCAACTAGCGGATCTTGTGTTGTCACCAATAGGGAGACACGTGCTTGGCAAACAGGACAGAGGGGACTGGCAAATCGTCGAAAGGAAACTGAGACGAGGACCGACAGGTCAGGTTGAAGGTTTTGGGTTGGTGATTCTACCAAAATAGAAGAGGCCAGCCCCCGCTACGCAGTGACCAGCCTGCTTCTAAATTTATATTAATGCAGATAGAGTCCATCTGTCAAGCAGTTGCCAGGACAAATCGTACGCAAGCTCAAGGAGTACACTCTTGCGCATCATGATCTCAGCCGGAGGGACGGGGGGCGGTGTGTATCCCGCGCTGGCCGTGGCCGGAGCGCTCCGCCGCCTCTATGACGACCTGTCCCTGACCTTTGTGGGCGCGCGCGGCGACATGGCCCGCGACCTGGTGCGCCGCGCCGACGTGCGCTTCGATAGCTATCACGAAGTGCTGGCCGGGCCGATGCATGGCGTCCCGCGAATGCAGCAACTGACGAGCGCGCTCAAAATCGCCGTGGGTATCGTACAGTCGCTGGCGTTAGTGCTGCGCCTGCGACCTCAGGTGCTCTTTCTGACGGGCGGTTGGGTGGGCTTCCCCACGGCGGTGGCGTGCTGGCTGCTGCGCCGCCCCCTTGTGATCTACGTGCCAGACATCGAGCCGGGCCTGACCCTCAAGCTGCTGGGACGCTACTTCGCCCGCGCCATTGCCGCCACCGTCGCCGAAACCAGCGCCTTCTACCCCGGCAAGCGCGTGGTGGAGACGGGCTATCCCCTGCGCCCGGAGATTCTGCGGGCGCGGCGCGAGGAGAGTATCCAGGCGCTCGGTCTCGACCCACAGCGGCAAACCTTGCTGGTGTTCGGCGGCAGCCGGGGATCGCGCAGCATCAACACGGCCATGGCGCGCATTGCCCCCGCTCTACTGGACGATGGTGGGCAGATCGTGCATATCACCGGTCAGCTCGATTGGGAGAGCGTACGGGCACAGCACGCCGCGCTCACCGAAGCTCAGCAGGCGCGCTACCAGATACACGCTTTTTTGCCGGACATCGGTCAGGCGTTCGCTGCCGCCGATCTGGTAGTCAGCCGGGCGGGCGCGGCCACACTTGCCGAGTACCCACAGCATGAATTGCCCGCCATCCTGGTGCCCTACCCCTATGCCTGGCGCTATCAGAAAGTCAACGCCGACTGGCTGGTGACGCGCGGCGCGGCGGTGCAGGTAGACGACGGACGGCTGGGCGAGGAACTGCTGCCGACCATTCGCGCGCTGTTCGGTCAGCCGGAGCGACTACAGGCAATGCGAGCCGCCATGGCCGCGCTCAAGCGACCGGATGGTGCAGAGAACATCGCGCGTCTGCTGGCGGAGACTGCCACCCGCTGAGCGAAGGCATGCAGTACTTGGCCGCCGCCGCCGGTTCGCCTACAATTAGAGCCACACACCGGGCGGTCGTCGCCCTGTGTGACGGTGTCCCGACATGCCACCGATGACGGCAGGGGCTGCCTGCGGGGGGCATTGGCCATGATGCAACTATCGAGCTTCCTGGTGATCATGATCGGCATGTTCGCCATGATCGGCTATATGCGGGGCTGGACTAAGGAACTGATCGCGTCGGCAGGCATCATCCTGGCGCTGTTCACACTTGACCAGTTCGAGACCATCCTCATTGACCCACTCACCAGCGGTCAGCAGGGGTCGAAATTCTGGTTGCAGGCGGTCACGCTGCTGGCCTTCGCCTTCTTCGCCTACCAGACGCCGCCGGAGTCGCTGGCGCGGGGCGGGCGGCTACGTTCCAACCGCGAAGGTTTCCAGGATGGTATCCTGGGGGCCCTCGTGGGCGGCTGGAACGGCTATCTGCTGTTCGGCTCGCTGTGGTGGTACCTGGACAACCTGGAATACCCTCTCAGCCCGCACATCATCCCGGTTGATCCCGCCTCGGCCAGTGCCAACTGGGTCAACATCCTGCCGCTGAGCTGGATGTTGAGCGGTGACGGCGGCGTGCTGACATTCCTGATGATCGGCCTGTTCATCTTCATCATCGTGACGGTGATCTGAACCATTCGCCATGCCAGCCGCGCCAACGCTTTGACAGGGCAATTCCTCGCAGGAGCGCACGTTGATTCTTTCCCCTGACCAGCATATTCATATCATCGGGATCGGCGGGTTTGGCATGTCGGCCATTGCCCGCGTGTTGTTGGGGCGCGGTTACACCGTCAGCGGCTCCGATCTGCACCTCAACGACCTGACACGCGCCCTGGCCGCAATGGGCGCAACTATCTATCAGGGCCACGATCCGGCTCACATTGGCGGGGCAGATATCGTTGTGGTGACCTCTGCTGTCCCTGAGCACCATCCGGAGGTCGCGGCGGCGCGTGCGGCGGGCATCCCCGTATTGCGGCGGCGCGACATGCTGGGCGAGTTGATGGCCGGGCAGGTAGGCATTGCCGTCGCCGGCACGCATGGCAAAACGACCACGACCGCCCTGCTGACTCATGCGCTGATCCAGGCGGGCCTGGACCCGACCTATATCGTGGGCGGGGTGATGCGCAACACCGGCACGAACGCGGGGGTCGGGCGTGGCCCGCACTTTGTGATCGAGGCGGACGAGTACGACCACATGTTCCTGGGACTGCGCCCGCAGGTCGCCGTGATCACCAATATCGAGCACGATCACCCCGACTGTTACCCCACGCTAGACGAGATGCGCGCCGCGTTTGCGCAGTTTGCCGCGCTGCTCCCCCCTGCGGGTTTGCTGGTCGCCTGCGCCGACGACGCCGAGGCACGTGCCCTGGGCGAAACACGCCATACTGCCGGACTTCCCGTCGCCTTCTATGGCCTGACCGCCCGCGCTGAGCAGGAAGCGTTCTGGCACGCGGACGATCTCGCCCCCGACGCTGAGGGCAGCATGACTTTCACCGTCTGGCAGGGGGCGGATAGGCTGGGTCGCATCCGGCTGGCACTGAGTGGGCGGCACAATGTCCTGAATGCGCTGGCGGTGATCGCGGTGACTCACTGGTTGGGCGTGCCCTTCGACTCTGTTGCGGCGGCGTTGGGCAGTTTCCTGGGGACGGGCCGCCGCGCCGAGGTCATGGGCGAAGCCGCTGGCGTGACGGTGATCAGCGACTACGCCCATCATCCGACAGAGGTGCGCGTCACGTTGGAGGCATTGCGGGCACGCCCCGGTGTACGCGAGCTGTGGGCGGTCTGGCAGCCGCATACCTACGGGCGAATGCGCGCCCTGGCCGATGAATTCGCCACCGCCTTTGCCGCCGCCGACCATGTGCTGGTCACCGAGGTCTATTCGGTGCGTGAGGCGATCACGCCAGGACTGGATGCAGCGGGGATGGCCGCATCCATCGCCAGGGCCGGACACCCCCATGTGCGTTATACTGGAGCGCTCCGGGCAACGGCGGACGAACTGGCTGCCCATGTGCAGCCCGGCGACCTGGTCGTGATCCTGTCGGCGGGCGATGGCCCTCTGGTCGGGCAATACCTGCTCGATACCCTGCGGGCCAGCCCGCGCCCGTCGCCGCAGGAGGAGGAACCATGAACGGGAATCCCGATCGCTACCAACCCCTGGCCGAGCGCTTCGACGTGGCCTTGCGGCGCGATGAGTCGCTGGCCCGCTACACTGTGGCGCGACTGGGCGGCCCAGCAGACGCTCTGGTGGTGGCCAACAGCACCACCGATCTGACCGACGCCGTGACGCTGGCAGCAAAGCACGGTATTCCCTGGCTGGTGCTGGGCGGCGGGGCCAACGTGTTGGTGGCTGACGCGGGCTATCGTGGCCTGGTGATCATCAATCACGCCAAGGCGGTGCGTTTCGAAGAAGGCGGACGTGTAGTCGCCGAGAGCGGGGCCAACCTCTCGACGCTGGCCCGCCGCTGCATGAATCAAGGGCTGGCCGGGCTGGAATGGGCGGTGAACGTGCCGGGCACGGTCGGCGGTGCGGTGATCAACAATGCTGGCGCGCACGGCGGCGACATGGCTGGGTCGGTGCGCTGGGTCGAACTCTTCACGCTGGAAGATTGCCCCCATGTCGAACTGTGGAGCGTCGCGCAGATGCGCTACGGCTATCGCTCGTCGGCGCTAAAGGGCGAGCACGGTCGCTACGTGGTGCTGGCAGCCACGCTCATCCTCGAACCGGGCCATGATCCGGACGCGCTCAATGCCCGCGCCGACGAATTTGTAGCGCACCGCAAGCGCACGCAGCCGCCCGGCGCGTCGCTGGGCAGCATCTTCAAAAATCCCCCTGGCGACTACGCCGGTCGCCTGATCGAGGCGGCGGGGCTGAAGGGGACGACCTACGGCGGCGTGATGATCTCGCCGGTGCACGCCAATTTCATCGTCAACACGGGCGAGGGCACAGCAGCACAATACCGGCACCTGATCGAGCTGGCCCGCGCCACTGTATACGAGAAGTTCGGCGTATTGCTGGAACTGGAAATCGAACTGATCGGCGAATGGGAAGCCGCCCAGGATACCGGCCCGTTGGTTAGCCGGTAGGCGGCGCTGTAAGCAACATGCGATAGATTTGGAACTGATATGATGCCCCCTGGAAGTGGGATGGGCCGGGGGCTGCTCATACGGGGAAGTTATCCATGACGGAAGCATTGCTGGTAGGTCGAGGCCGGATCACCGACCTGGCCTGGACGCCGGACGGTCGCGCCCTGGCCGTAGCTGGTTCTTTGGGCATCTGGTTCTACGACGCGGCAGACTTAACCGCTGCGCCGCGTCTGGCCGTCGCCCATGACGATCCCTTGCTGAATCTGGCCTTCAGCCCGGACGGATCGTTGCTGGCGGCGGGCACGGAAAGCGGCACAGTGCGCGTGTGGGCGCTGGAAAGCTCCGGCGCAGCGACATTGCGCCATGTGCTGGAAGGATTTTTCGGGCAGGTCAACGCGGTCGCCTTCAGCCCGGACGGATCGCTGCTGGCGGCAGGCGGGCAGGATGGGCAGGTGCGCGCCTGGGATGTCGAACGCGGGCGGCAGCGCTTCGCCCTGCAACCAGCGGGAGGCGAATTTGAAGAAGATGGCCCGCCCCCCATCTATGGCCTGGCCTGGTCGCCCGACGGGGCGCTGCTGGCGACAGGCAGCTTCGACGGGCACGTGCGGCTGTGGGACAGCACGACGGGGGCCTTCGTGCGACAGATGCACGGCAAGGGCGCGTGGCTGTCGCACCTGGCCTACAGCCCTAATGGCGCTACGCTAGCCGCGGCGCGGGTAGACGGCACGGTTTGGGTATGGAATCCGTACACTGGCGAAGACCTGTTGATCATGGAGGCGCACGCCGGCGTGACCGAGCGCGTGGTCTACGCGCCGTATTGGGGAATTGCTGGCCCGACCCTGGTCTCCTGCGGCAGCGACGGCGAAGTGGTGCTATGGGCCTCGGCGACGGGCGACTATCTGGGCGGCCTGGGCGGGCACGAAGGCGGCGTAATCGCGGCATCGTTCACTCCTGACAGCGAACGTATCGCTGTGGCGAGCTGGGATCACACTATCCGCGTCTGGCGTGTAGACGCCTGCACGGGCACTGGCCAACTCGAATATACGCTCGAAGGGCACATGGACAGCCTGCTTGATCTGGCCTGGCACCCGCGCGAGCCTGTCCTGGCGACAGCGAGCGAAGAGGACGTATTGCGCCTGTGGGACGTGCCCGGCGGCGGGTTGCGAACGGCGCGGCTGGGCGAGTCGCTGGCGCTGCGCAGCCTGGCCTTTAGCCCGGACGGGTCAACCCTGGCCATCGGCGGCAACGATGGCTCGCTGCGCCTGGAAAATGCGGTCACAGGCGCGATCGAGATGGAATTCGACGGGCACACCGAGCCGGTGCTGGGCGTGGCCTTCAGCCCGGATGGCGCATGGCTGGCCTCGGCGGGGGCTGATCATATGGTCCGCCTATGGAATACTCGTTCCGGCGATCAGGTGCGCGCGCTGACCGAGTTCGCCGGTCGGGTGACGGACGTCGCTTTCAGCGGCGACGGCGCGTGCCTGGCCGTGTCTGCCGAAGATGGCGTGGTGCGCGTATACGACACGGAGCGCTGGGAACGGCTCTATCGGCTGTTGCCAGACGCGGGCGTGGTGCACGGCATCGCCTTCAGCCCGGACGGTTCGGTGCTGGCGGTGGCCTGTCACGACCGCACGGTGCGGCTATGGGGTATGGAATCTGGCGAACCGTTGGGCGTGTGGCGCAGCCATCGCGCCGCGGTGTTGTGCGTGGCCTTCAGCCCAGACGGGCGCACCGTGGCTTCGGGCAGCGCTGACGGAGACGTGCGGCTGTGGGACGCGCTCACCGATCGCCTGCTGACTGTGCTGGAAGGCGGCAACGCCGCTGTAACAGCCGTTGGCTTCAGTGCCGACGGAGCCTGGGTGGCGGCGGGCAGCGCCGAGGGCGTGGTGCGGCTGTGGCCGGTGCCCACAGCGCCCCTGACGTAGCCTGATCGGGCTGGGAGAAAGGCCAGTGCACCGCTTCTTCATCCCGCCAGCCTGGATTCATGGCGAAACCGTCTTGCTGAGCGACGACGTGGCGCATCAGCTACGGCACGTGTTGCGCCTGCGCCCCGGCGCACGGATCGTGGTGCTGGACGATCGCGGCTGGGAGTACGAAGTCGAATTGCTGACGGTGGAGCACAAAGCGGCGCGCGGGATGATCTGCGAGCGGCGTCCAGCGGGCGGCGAGCCACCCGTCCAACTGACGCTGGCGCAGGCGCTGCTGAAAAAGGACAATTTCGAGTGGGTGCTGCAGAAGGGCACCGAGATCGGCGTGACGCGCTTCGTCCCGCTGATCACTGCGCGCACGGTCGCTGCGGGCGACGAAGGCATCAGCCCGGCCAAACGGGAACGCTGGGCGCGCATCGTGCGCGAGGCGGCGGAGCAGTCGCGCAGAGGTGCGCTGCCGGTCATCGAAGCGCCGCTGACTTTCAGCGCCGCGCTGAACAGCCTGTCCGCCGATCTGACGCTGATCGCCTGGGAAGAGGAACGGGCGATCAGCCTGCGCCAGGCACTCGCTGAGCTGCGCGGAGCCGACGTCTCGCAGGTGACGGTCTTCATTGGCCCGGAAGGAGGATTTACTGTGCAGGAAGTGGCACAAGCACAGGCGCGCGGGGCGCAGACCGTTTCGCTGGGGACGCGCATTCTGCGAGCGGAGACGGCGGCGACCGCCGCCGCTTTGCTGGTGCTCTATGAACTCGGCGCGCTCGACCCGCACTAAAAGCGAAAGCGGGCGGCGTACGGTGGTCACATGCCGTTTCACGGGGTGAGGTTGTTGCACCGCCGAAACGCAGAGGCCGCAGGGATATTCCCTCTGTGCTCTCTCTGCGCTCCCTGTGTTCTCTGTGGTGAAGCAAATTCGCAGGTCTGTTCTGGCGTAACGCAATACGGCGTGAGCAGGTCATGGCCGAAAACAGTCCCTCCATCCGGCGCGGTGAGTGGATCGCGCTGGCGTTGATCCTGTTGCTGGCGGCAGCGCTGCGGTTGGGCACGCCGGGCATCAGCGAATTCAAGCGCGACGAAGCTAACATGATGGCCCGTGCGCTCGACCTGGCGCGCGGGCGCGACCTGCCCCTGCTGGGCCTGAGTTCGTCGGTGAACATCCCCAATCCGCCGGTCAGCGTCTACCTGTTCGCCGTGCCCTTTCTGTTCAGCGACAGTCCCCTGCCCGCCACCCTCTACGTGGGCGCGCTCAACGTATTGGCGGTCGCGCTCACCTGGGCACTGGGGCGGCGCTACCTGAGCGCGCGGGCCGCGCTGATCGCCGCGCTGCTCTACGCAGCGAGTCCCTGGGGCGCGATCTACGCCCGCAAGCTGTGGGCACAAGACCTGCTGCCGCCCTTTGCGGTACTCACCGTCTTCACCGCGTTGCTCGGTTATGCCGAGAATCGGCGCTGGGCGCGGATTGTGCACTGGCCGTTGCTGGCGCTCACTGTGCAGATTCACTACGCCGCCGCCAGCCTGATCCCGCTCAGCCTGTTGACGCTGGCCCTATGGCCGCGCCGGATACGCCGCCGCGAGTTGGCTGCCGGTCTCTTGCTCGCTGCGCTGACCCTGCTGCCCGCGGCGATCGGCGCGTACCGCGACGGGTGGCTGTCGCCTGACTCCTGGCGCGAGCGCGCGCAGACCGACCCCGATCACCGGCGTGTGGTCAGCCGGCGGGCGCTCGACCTGGCCTGGCTGACCGTCGCCGGCACAGACATCCATTCTCTGGCCGGGCCGGAGCAATTCCGCGCTTACCGCGAGCGCGTGCCGGACGCCGATCCGCTCTTCGCGCTGATCCCCCTCGCGGCAGCGCTCACGGCGGCCTGGTGGCTGGGGCGGGCGGGCGGACGGCGTGGAATTGCGGATCGCGGATTGCGAATTGCGAATTTGATCTTCCGTCACCCCCACATCTCAGCGAAGGCATCGCCAGGCGACATCCCCGCAAAAAAGAGGGACGGGGTGCGAATCGTGCTCGCCGCCTGGCTGATCGTCCCGGTGCTGCTCTTCACCTGGGAGTGGACGGAGGTCGTGGCGCATTACTTCATCCCGCTGATGCCCGCCGCCTATCTGCTGGCTGGAGCCGGAGCCGACGCGCTGATCGCGGCGACCCGCCCGCTTCGTCCGCGGCGGGCGTGGAGGCTGGGACTGACCGCGCTGCTGGCGTTGATCGTCGTGCTGCAGGTGTACAGCTTCGCCGCGCTGCTGGATTTCGTAGATGGGCGGGCGACGCCGGGCGGCTTCGGCACGCCGCTGCACTACCTGCTGGACATCCGCGCGGAGATTCTCGCCCGCAGTCCGACGGACGTGCTCGTGATCAGCGACGAAGAGGTCGCGCCGTTCGACGAAGTTCCGGCGGTGTGGGGAGCGTTGCTCGACGCCCTGCCATCGGTGCGCTTCGTGAATGGGACGCGCACGGCAGTTGTTCCGGCGGGCGAAGCGCTGGAACTGCTCGCGCCCGGCTCAGGACTGCGGACGTGCCCGAACGCGGCCTGCCTGGACGAGTCGGGAACAGTCGTGTTCCCTCTGCGCTCCGGTGAGCCGCCCTACGCGCTGCGCCCGGCCTTGCAGGCGCTACCGCTGACAGAAGTCATGGCGATCGAGCCGGTTCGCTTCGCCAATGGCGCGACGTTGACCGGCTACGCCCTGACAGACGGCGAAGTCGCCCTGGTCTGGCGGCTGGGCGGGCAGGACGAACGGGACGCACAGGCATTCGTGCACGCGCTGGACGCGAGCGGGGCACGGCTGGCGCAGGCGGACCGTCCGGCCTGGCCAGGGCGTTACTGGCGGGCAGGCGATACGCTGATCCTGTGGTTCGCGCTACCCCTGCCCCCGCAGACAGCGACGCTCTACGCCGGACTGTATACGCTGGAGGGAACGGCGTTCCGCAATATCGAGGTGATAGACGAGACGGGCGCGTACCTGGCTCAGGGCGCGCTCATCCCGCTGACGCCCTAGACCGTCTCGATCAGCAGGCGGCCCATATTGCCCCACAACCGCAGGAAGTCGGCGCGCGGGCGGCTGGTTGGCGCGGTCGTGCGCGACGAGTCCACAAACCAGTACAGCTCTGTCGCCGGTTCCCAGCCGCAGAGAATGGCCACATGCGACCAACCTGTCCAGCGCAGGCCGCGCCGCTGGAACGGTTCGCCATAGATGGGCATCAGCGGGCGATCCTCTTCCAGGGCGCGGTGCAGATCGTCTTCGCTGGCACGGGCGCGCCAGCGCGCAGGGACGCCGTTGGCGCGCAGCACGTCGGCGATGCCCCAGGGGAAAGTCGCCCAGCCCGGCACGCGCCGTACCACCAACGGCGGCAGGCCCAGGCCGAAGCGCGGGCGGTTCATAGCGCGGGCGACTTCTGCCGCGTCGAGGACGACGCGCCCCTGCCAGAAGTTGACAACCATGGTCACCACGTGCGGGCCGCAGTCGTTGGAGCGCCCCTGGTGCAGGTGATAGCTGGCGATCTCGCGCCCATGCCGCGCGGCGAGGGTCAGCGTGCCGTCGTCGTAGATCATCGCATTCGCTCCTGAGCCGATAGCCGTCAGCGATCAGCCATCAGCAAGAACTACCCAGGATCGTCTTCCGCTGAAAGCTGACGGCTGAAAGCTGATAGCTCTTACCCTGCCCGCGCGCTCCAGGTGCCAGGCGCGCCGGTGATCAAGATATACGTCTGCCCCGCCTGCGGCACGCGCACCATCTCGCCACGCTCGAAGGCCAGGAACTCCGCCGTACCGCCGCTTTCACCGGTCAGCGCCCAGCCGAGCGTATCGCGCGCCGCCGGATTCTCGCGCCAGACCTTGCCGAAACCACGCACCGGCTCCACCAAACCAGGTGGCGGCACCGCCCCCCCACTGCTGGGGTCAACGCCGTCACGGAAGGTATCGTTGAAGCGCTGATAGGTACCATTGCCATAGAGCGCGTAGATGAGCGATTGCCCTGGCGCAGCGACCCAGATCATCACGCCATTCTGGAAGGGCTGATAGGCACTGGCGACACTGGTTGGGGCGCTGGCCAGCGGACACCCGATCGCCGCCGCAATGGACGGGTCGCTCTGGTAGATCGCGCCGATCGCCCCGCCGGGCAGGGTGGCGCAGCCGGTCGTCAGGCCGCCCATCCCGCCGACGACGATCGCCCCGCCCCCTTCTGCGACTCCGCCCACTGGCGGGTAATAGACCGGCCCCGGCGTCACCGGCGTGTCGGTAGTGGTGGGGGTGAAGGTGGGCGTCGGGGTGATGATCTGCGGCAGAGGGAGAGTAGCGGTGCGTTCTGGCGCGCGGGTGGGCAGCAGGGCCGCACTGGTCGCGGCCAGCACAGGCGAGGGCGAAGGGGTCTCCGTGGCGACAACGGGCACGATCACCGGCACCGGCGTGGCCGTGATGTAGATGGGCGTCACAGTCGGCGGGGCGTCGCGCAGCACGCCGCATCCGGCGACGCCCATCCCCACCAGCACCACTATCGCCCAGACTATGCCCCGCCGTCTCACAATTCCCTCCGGCCTGTTTCCCTGTGCGCACTCAGGCTTTGATCCTGGCGTGAACCGTACCGTCCGGCTCCACCCAGGCCACTGCCATATGGGGTGTATTATAGGCGAATCCCACCTGACCGCGCCGGTCTACCACGATCACGCCGCCGTAGCCACGCACACGCTCGAACAGCGTTTTGATGGCGAATTCGGCGGCCTGCTGGGCGCTCATACCGTGCCCGATGGCGTCGGTCGCTGTCTTACACAGCACCACCCGCATAATGCTCTCGCCGTGACCAGTCGCCGAGGCAGCGCCGGTGAGGTCGTCGGCGTAGGCTCCCGATCCCACCAACGGTGAGTCGCCCACCCGCCCCGGCAACTTGTAAGCTGCGCCGCCGGTCGAGGTCGCCGCCGCCACATGTCCCGCGGCGTCTATGGCGACCGCGCCAACGGTGCCCTGCGGGTCGGGCGCGAACTCATAGGACAGGTGGTAGTCGAGCATCTGTTGCAGGCGGCGGAAACGCTCGATCTCACGGGGGACGGTCAGCTCGGCCTGCGCGCACAGGCGCATCCCCTTTGCTTCGGCGAAGCGCCGCGCGCCCTCACCGACGAGCAGGCTGTGATCGGTGTCGTCGAAGATCAGGCGGGCCAAGCGGATGGGGTTGGTGATGCCGCGCACGGCAGCGACCGCGCCCAGCTTCAGCGTGTGCCCGTCCATCAGAATGGCGTCCATCTCGATGTCGCCGGCGCGGTTGAGCACGCTGCCCACGCCCGCGTCGAAGGTGGGATCGTCTTCCATGATCACGACGGCCTGCTCGACAGCGTCGAGCGCGGAGCCGCCCGCCGCCAGGATGGCCCAGCCCGCCTCGGCAGCGGCGCGCGTCCCGGCGATGTGGTCGGCGTGCGTCTCCTCGGCGATCTTCCAGGCCCCGCCATGAACAATGATACGTGGAATCACGGATAATGCCTTTCGTGGTGATTGCAGCGATTCAGTTTTTGAGTGTTCGTAGGCAGTGCTGCGCTACTTGGAGCGGTCGGTGACGGCTGATCACTGACTACCGAAAACAGAAAACCGCTCAATTCGTCAGTGCCGCGTCGAAAAAGGCGATCACGCGGGCTTCGTATTCCTGCGGTGCGACGGCCAGATAGTCACCGTGCCCGGCCCCTTCTACGATCCACAGGCTGGCAGTTGGTCCGGCGGCGGCGAGTTGCGCACGTGCTGCATCCAGGGTGGTCTCGCGGCTACCGTAAATGAGCAACACCGGACGCGGGGCAATCTGCCCGATCACCGCTTGCGGACTCAGCTTAGCAAGTTCTACCCCGCTAAGCAAACGATAGCTGAGAGCGAGGGCCTGCTTGTAGAGCACTTCCAGCGGGCCGCCAGTGTTCAGCGCCAGCGTCCCTTCGGCGAAATCGCCATAGCCCCCTTCGGCGACGACCGCCCGCAGGGCCGGGTAGCGCGCGGCGGCCATCACCGCGGTCGCGCCCGCCGACGAAAAACCGAGCACACCAATGCGCGTCGGGTCAACATCGGGGCGCGCCGTCAGGTAGGCCAGGGCATCGCTGACCTCGGCGATCTCCTTGGAGCCCAGGCTGAGCGACCCCATCCCGGCACAGCGCCGCGACTCAAAGGTGAGCACCGCGTAGCCGTGCCGCGCCAGCACGTCGGCTTCGTGCAGGCGATTGCCACGCCCCGCCCAACCCGCCGGTGGAATGATCACCGCCGCCCCATTCGTGCCGGGGATGAAATAGGCGCGGAAGCTGCCCGCCTGTCCAGCGATGGTCACGTCTTCCCAGGGATGACCGAAGTCACCGGGCGTGCGCCCATCCTCACCGCACGGGGCGTAAAGCAGGCGATAGGCGGTCAGAAAGCCGAGCGCCGACGGCACGGCGACAACGATCAGCACAACGGCAAACACAGCCAGGGCCAGTGTACGCCGCCAGTGCCACGCCCTCGCTCTGGGAATGGCCCTGATCATCAGTCGGACACCTCGTGCCACAAATACAAAAGCGCGCCACTCTAGGCGCGCTCCCTGTCCTGCAACGCTATGCCTTGGGGCCAAATTTCGCCCGCAGCACCTCGTAGATCGTCGGCTGACCGATCTCCTGCAGCTCGTAGCGCACGCGCTGCGCCGGCTTGTCCAGGGTGATCACCCGCGCCAGATCGATCGGCGTAGCGACGATCACCAGATCACACGGCGTGCGTCGGATCGTCTCTTCCAGGTCAGCCCGCTGTGCGTCACCGTAGCCCATGGCGGGCAGCAAGGTGCCCGTGTTGGGATACCTGGCGAAGGTTTCGGCAATGCTGCGCACCGCATAGGGCCGCGGGTCTACCAGTTCCGCCGCGCCGAAGCGTTGCGCGGCCACCACCCCCGCTCCATAGCTCATCTCGCCATGCGTCAGGGTTGGGCCATCCTCCACCACCAGCACGCGCTTGCCGCGGATGGCCGCCGGATCGTCCACGAAGATGGGCGACGCGGCGTCAATCACCGTGGCGGCGGGGCTGAGGGCGCGGACGCTCTCGCGCACCCGCCAGACGCTCTGCTGATCTGCCGTATCAATCTTGTTGATGATCACCACGTCGGCCATGCGCAGGTTGGCCTCGCCGGGGTGATAGCTCTGCTCGTGGCCGGGGCGGTGCGGGTCAACCAGGACGAAGTACAGATCGGGCGCGAAGAAGGGGAGATCGTTGTTGCCGCCGTCCCACAGCACGATGTCCGCTTCCTGTTCGGCGGCGCGCAGGATGCGCTCGTAATCCACACCGGCGAAGACCACGACGCCGTTGTCCAGGTGCGGCTCGTATTCCTCGCGCTCCTCGATGGTGACGTTGTACGCATCCAGGTCGTGGTAGGAAGCAAAACGCTGCACGGCCTGACGGGCCAGGTCGCCATAGGGCATGGGGTGACGCACCACCGCCACACGGTAGCCCAACTGCCGCAGGGCGCGGCTGACGGCGCGCGTCGTCTGGCTCTTGCCGCAGCCAGTGCGCACCGCGCCCACGCCTACCACTGGCTTGCTGCTCTTCAGCATGGTGTGGCGCGGGCCGATCAGGCGGAAGTCCGCCCCCGCGGCCAGAGCCTGGCTGGCCCGGTGCATGACGTATTCGTGCGACACGTCCGAATAGGCGAAAACCACCTCGTCAATGGCGTGCTCGCGGATCAGGTCGGTCAGGTCGGCCTCGTCGTAGATGGGAATGCCCTGGGGATACAGATTACCGGCCAGTTCTGGCGGATAGAGCCGCCCCCCGATATCGGGAATCTGGGTCGCCGTGAAGGCTACCACTTCATAGGCGGGGTTGTCGCGATAGACCATGTTGAAGTTGTGAAAATCGCGCCCGGCGGCGCCCATAATCAGAACACGGGTTTTCGGCATGTAACACTCCTCAATTCCTGGCCTCGCGCCAGCGGACAGTCGCCCTGCGGACCGTCTATTTACGCATGGTGCGAGGGTACGCGATGACGGCCAGCCCAATGCTCAGCAAATAGAGCACAATGAGCGGGGCAATGACCAAGAGCATATTGAACGGATCCACGGTGGGCGTGATCAACGCAGCCACGATGGTGATCAGCACCACAGCCAAACGCCAGTTGCGGATGAGCGGCTTCGGCCCCAGGATGCCCAGCCGCGCCAGCACAAAGACAATCACCGGCAGTTCGAACGCTACCCCGATCCAGAACAGCACTGAAGTCAGGAAGGCGATGTAACGATCCGCCGTCCACTCGGCGCGGAAGACTTCGCTCTCGAAGTCCTGCAGAAAGCCCAGCGCCGCGGGCACCATGATGAACCAGGCAAAGGCCACACCCACCAGGAACAGCCCGGTCGTGGCGGGCAGCGCCAGATAGATGTAGCGTTTCTCCTTGCGCGTGAGGCCGGGGGCCACGAAGAGGAAAAGTTGCAGGGTGATGTAGGGCATGGCAAAGATCGCCCCGGCCAGCAACGCCACGCGGAAGTAGATCACCACGCTTTCGGTAGGGCCAAGCACCTGCAACTCGGTGCCGTAGGGCTTGATCAGGTATTCCAGCAATTCGTCGGTGAACACCGCTGCCAGCAACACGCCGATCACCAACGCCACCAGCGAGCGAAATAGCCGGATGCGCAACTCATTGAGATGATCGAGCAGCGTCAGGGGGCGATCATCCACGTCGCCGGCGAGCGCCTGCCAGGCACTGTAACGGCGGGGACGGTGATCTTGCGGCTGAGAGACAGGTGAACGGGTCATGGGCAATTGAGGGCGACGGAGTTATAGGCGATCAGGCCCGATCCAGGATGGCCTGCACTTCGTCGGGGTGCGCGGCCAGCGTACCCAGCACGCCGTTGACAAAGCGCGGCGTGCTGTCCGATCCAAACAGCTTGGCCAGCTCGATCGCCTCGTTGATCGCCACCTTCAGGGGGACAGCCTCCTCCAGCGCCATCTCGTAGATCGCTATGCGCAGGATGTTGCGGTCTACCAGCGCGATCTGTTCGAGCGGCCACTCCGGCGCGTAGCGGCGAATGAGGACATCCAGGCGTGGCTTTTGGGCGAGCACCCCCTCGACTAGCCGACGGGCCAGGGCAACGGCCTCCGGACGCAACGAATTCTGCGCCAGGCGCTCGTTGAGCACCGTTTCGACCGGGTGTCGGGTACAATCCACTTCGTAAAGTACCTGCAACGCCAGAGCGCGGGCGTCGCGCCGGTAGTCACTGCTGTTCATGCGTCCCGCTTACCTCTGCCCTGTTTCCGGCGCAGACGGAAAAGCCACGTCTTCGATGTGTACGTTGACCGACTCCACCTTCATCCCCAGCAGATCGCGGATGGAACGCTCCACCGAGCGCTGAATCTGTACGCTCATCTCGCGCAGATTGGCTGTTGCCTCGGCCACCACGTACAGATGCACGGTGACTGTGTCGTCCGCCACCGCGATCTGCACGCCGTTGGCAGTCGGCACGCGCCGCAGCAAGCGGTCCACACCGCCGGGCGTATTGCCCATGCGCACCACGCCCGGCACTTCCAGGGTTGCCAGGCGGGCGATGGTCAACAGGACGCCGGGCGCGATGGTCACCGTATCGTTGGGATGTCGAAGTGTCACCATGGATCAGGGTCTTTCCCTCGCGGCTCTTGTGCCAGCCGCTGAAACCCGCGCAGCGCACCGCCTATTATAACACGACCTCACACGCTGAGCTTGAACGGGTTGAAGTCTGTGTAGCGGTCGAAGTAGTCTTCGTTCTCGACGGCTTTGAGCGTGTTCACCACGCGGTAGGTGAGCGGCGTCAGCAGCGCTTCGAAGCCCACTTTCAGGATGTAGTTGGTGACGATCAGCGAGATCAGAATTTCCGGCGGGAAGACGCCCAGCGCCGTGGCGATGAGCATGAAGGCCGTCGTATCCACCGCCTGCCCAACCATGGTGCTGCCGATAGTGCGCGTCCACAGATAGCGCCCGTTCGACCATACTTTCATCTTGGCCAGCACATAACTGTTGGAGAACTCGCCCAGGAAATAGGCGATGAGGCTGGCCACGATCAGCCCGCTGACCCCGCCCAGGATGGCGTCGTAAGCCTCCTGGCCAGCATATTCGGCCCATTCGGCCTCGCCCGGCAAAATGCCCGCAAACCAGACGAAAAAGCCCATCAGCGCATTGGCCCCAAAGCCCGCCCAGATCACGCGACGCGAGCGCCGATAGCCGTAGACCTCGGTGAGCACGTCGCCAAAGATGTAGCTGATGGGAAAAACCAGCGTGCCCGCGTCGAAGGCGAGCGCGACCGGCCCCAGAGACATTTTCAGGTCAATGATCTTGGCGCTGCTGAGCAGGTTGCTGATCAGCAGGACGGTGACGAACAGAGCCATCACCAGGTCGTAGTAACGGTAGGGGCGTGTTTCCTGATTCATACAGCGGTATAAACTCCCTCCTGCGCATTCACCCGCCTATTCTAGCACAGCCGCCCAGCGATTTGAACGCGCAATCCCTGAGTCCCGGGGTGCGTGCAAAGGTTGACAGCGGCTTTGCTATGCCCGATGCCCCTCATCTCCCAACCCCTTCTCCCGCGTGCGGGCGAAAGGGAGCGCTCGCGCGAGAGACAGCAAGTCCCCTCGCCCCGCGACACAGTCGCGAGGGAGAGGGGATTCAGGAGTGAGGGGCTGGTTTTCGCCAGGCACATCTTGCCCTATACTAAGGGTAGGAGTGCACCGAAAGACGGCGTTGCCGCGAGCCGAGAAAGGAGCGTAGCATGGCTACCGAATTCACCGTGTTTGTCGAAGATCGGCCCGGCGCTCTGGCCCACCTCACCGAGGTGCTGGTCAAGAACGCCGTCAACATCCTGGCCATTCACGGCTCGCCCTGTACCGATCAGGGCGTCATCCAGTTCGTGCCCGATAGTCCGGATGCCGCCATCGAGGCGCTGCAGCAAGCTGGTTTCGACTACGTGACTCAGAACGTGTTGATGGTGCGGCTGAGAGAAGAGCCAGGAGCGCTGGCCCATCTGGCGCGAGCCATGGGCGAGGCGGGGGTCAACATCAACGCCATCTATGTCGCCATGAGCGGACAACTGGTGCTGGACGTAGACAATCACAGCAAGGCGCAGCAGGTGGCGATGAGCCTGGGCGTGCGGTGAGACTCGCCCATTGGTCGCCAGATCGGGAGGCTGCGCGGGCGCGTTCGAAGACTCTTTGAGAAGTTCTGGTGGCAGGTTTACCTCATTGCCTAAGTCTTCTCTCCACACGCGGAGAGGAGACTTAATTCTTTGCTTACTACCCTTCTCCACGCAGGCAGAGAGCGAGCCGGGCGTAGCAAGGCTGGGGATGGGGTAAAGCAGGGCGCAGCAAACTACCTGACACATTTTGCACGCTTGTGCCCGCGTTGCTACCGGCCCGGCCCTGTGCTAATATGACTGCGCGTTCAGTGCGCGCAATTCGCCGCCGGGGGTGGTGCAGGTGAGGAGGCCGCCGATGAGTCGTCAGGTGTTGGCCGGGTTCATTGTGTTGAATGTGATCGTCTCGCTGCTGGTGGCCGGGATCGTGATCACGGTGGACCGTGCCAACCGCTCCGACGGGCCGAAGCAAGGCCCCACGCAAATTGTCATCCTCACTGCCACGCCGGTGCCGGGCCTGATCATGCAGCCTGCCGAGTACCAGGGGACAATTGATGCGTTGCAATTGACGACTACAGCCCTGGCCGCCGAAGCCAACATCGTGGCGGTGGTCACGGCCACGCCCAATCCCGCCGCGGGCCTGGCGATCGCTGACGTGACAGCAGTGGCTACGATTGATCCGGCGTTGCTGCCGCCCGTGCCAACCAGTCTACCGCCAGGCGTTGCCACTACCCCAGCCGCGGTCGCTGTGGCGGACGATGGCTGTATCCGTCACGTGGTGCAGGCCGGTGACGTGATCGTCAACATCGCTCAGCAATATGGCGTCTTTGCCGGCGATATCCTGATCGCCAACGGCCTGACCGAAGAAGATGTCACTGCTCTGCAGATCGGCCAAGAACTGATCATTCCTGTGCCGGGGTGTGCCGTTCTCAACACCTTGACTCCGCCACCTCCGCCGACCAATACGCCGTTCTCGCTGACGCAGATCGTGCCCACCGTCACTTTGCCGCCCACAGCAGTCAATGCGCAGGTGGTGATCGCCAATGTGACCGACTGGGGGACAGTGACCAGCGAGGCCGTCGAGATTCGCAACGTGGGCAATGTGCTCAACCTGAATGGCTGGACGCTGTCCAACGGTCGGGGTGATGTGTTCCGCTTCCCGGAGTTCCGGATGCAGCAGGGCAGCCTGGTGCGCGTATATTCGCGCCAGGGACAGAATACGCCCGCTGCGCTCTACTGGGGACGCGAGACACCGGCCTGGCGCGCGGGGGACACAGTCACGCTGGCCGATTCGACAGGGCAGGTACAGGCCACTTTCCGTATTGGAGAGACTGTACCGCTCTTCCAGGAAGCAACGCCGCAGCCAGGAACGTGATCTCGGCTGCGCAACGGTTGACCAAAGAAAAACCGCACCCTTTGGGGAGGCGGTTCTTCCTTTTCCCAGGGCGGCAGCGGTTCGTCAGGACTTGTCGGACTCGTCTTTGCCGTCTTCGCCGCGCAGGCCCTTGCGAAATTCGCGGATGGCCGCGCCCATCTCGCCGCCGATGCGCGAAACGCGCCCTACGCCAAAGAGCAAGATCACCACGGCCAGAATCAGCACCAGCTCGGTTGTACCCAGGTTACCCATTGTCCACTCCTTAAAAATAGCGGTGTATTGCCTGTCACAGGGCAAAGCCCGAAACGGACCTTGTTGCGCAACCTGCGTTAGCCCTATAGCCCATTATATCAGGTCCAGCCGGATCGGGGGTGATTCGGGGGGTGCGCGCAAAATGTGACAGGCAATGTGCAGCAGTCTGCTGCCCCTCACCCCTATATCCCCTGTCTCTCGTGACTGCGTCGCGAGGCGAGGGGACTTACTGTCTCTCGCGCGCGAGTGTTCCCCTTCGCCCGCAGCGTGGGCGAAGGGGCTGGGGGATGAGGCTCATCGGGCGGGGCAAAGGGTGGATTGAGGGCTGAGGGGAAGATGCCGCGCAAAAGTTTATGACGACCTCTAGCCCCGATGCCGCAGGATCATCAGGAAGTGATCGCCCCAGTTGCGGAAGCCCGGCCAGGCCCGCATCCGCCGCTCGACGGCCAGTCGCCGCTGGTAACGGTCGGTCCGCTCGCGGTAGAGGGCATGTAGATGCACTGGCGGGAACCACAGCGGGAAGGCCAGCACCCGTTCCACTGTGAAATGTTCCGCGAAGGGGGCCGCGAACTCGCGCGGCGAATAGAAGCGGACGGGCGCGATCACGTCGCTGGCTCCGGCTCGTCCTTCCGTCCATGCAGCGGGCCGCGCCAAGACCACGCCCGGTTTCAGGCGACTCGCCCCGTACAGCCTTTCGAACAGGCAGCGGCGGTTCATCACCATCGCCACGAACGGCGCTCCCGGTTCGAGCAGAGTGTGCAGACCTTCGGCCACCGCTGGCAGATCGGGTTCGGTGTTGAGCGTGCCCAGGCTGGCATACGCGCCCTGGAACGGGCCGCGCTCGTCCAGGTTCGCCAGCCGTCCGGCGGCCAGCACGCGAAACTGCGCGCCGCGCCGCAATCCGTAACTGGCCAGCTTGGCCTGGGCCTGCCACACCATGCCAGGACTCACGTCAATGCCCAGCACGCTGTAGCCCTCCTGAGCCAGGCGCAGCGCTTCTTCGCCGGTGCCGCAGCCGATATCCAACACCAGCGCGCCCGGCTTCAGCAGGCCGCGCAACAGGGCCAGGTGCTCGTCGCGCAGCCAGCTTACCAGGGGGTTGCCTGGGCGGCTGCCGGACGGCGGGCCATAGCGCATATCGTAAGTCTTGGCTTCCTGATCAAAACGGGCTTCAAGAATCTTATAGTGCTCGATCAGTTCGGCTGCAGACATACCGCCCGCCATAAGTATTCCCTCAGCTTCCCCCCGCCTGAGCTTCGCCATCGTCCGCATCGGTCGGCAATTCGGGCGAAAGCGAAGGTCGCCGCACCATCAACCACAACACAATGATCGCCGTGCCGATCAGCGGGCCGATAGCCATCGCGCACAGAGCGCGCATCACGCCCGACCAGCCTATCAGGCCCAGTACACCGTAGCTCCCCAGGCTGACCACGACAAACAACGCCAGCCAGCGCAGGCCCAGGGCGCTACCGCGCCGCCAGACCTCCCCACTCAACGGATTGGGCGTGTGGCTCATGATATTTTTCACCGGTTCGCTCAGTTGCGCAAGCGGCACCCCCATGCCGCCGAGGCAAAACCGCAGAGGACACGGAAACCCAGAGCGGCACAGAGGGTTCTGCCTCTGGGGTTCTCGGCGTCTCGGCGGTTCAAAACATTATCCCGGAAACGCTATATTTCCAGTTCCACGGCCAGCGCCACTGCTTCGCCGCCGCCCAGGCATAGCCCGGCCAGGCCGCGCTTCAGACCTCGCTGCTTGAGCGCGTGCAGCAGGGTGACCAGCACCCGTGCCCCCGACGCGCCGATAGGATGCCCCAGGGCGATGGCTCCACCGTTGACGTTGAGCTTCTCCAGCGGGATGGGGTGTCCGTCGCGCTCCAGGCCGCGCAGATCGGCCAGCACCTGCGCGGCGAACGCCTCGTTGAGTTCCACCAGGTCTACGTCGCGCATCGTCCAGCCGGCCCGCTCCAGAGCGCGCGGCAAGGCTTTGATCGGCGCGGCGAACAACCATTTCGGCTCGACGGCGGCCTGCCCATAGCCGACGATGCGCGCCAAAGGTTGATGTCCGTGCTTTTCGGCGTACTCGCGGCTGGCGATCACCAACGCCGCTGCCCCGTCGTTGAGACCGGGCGAGTTGCCCGCCGTGACGATGCCGTCCTCGCGGAAGGCCGGGCGCAGCTTCGCCAGCGCTTCCAGTGACGTATCGGGGCGGATGGATTCGTCGCGGTCGAAGAGCGTCACTTCGCCTTTGCGTCCCGGCAGCGGCACCGGCACGATCTCTTCGGCGAAGCGACCGGCCTCGGTCGCCTGATGCGCCAGTTGATGGCTGCGCAGGGCGAACTCGTCCAGTTGCTGACGGGTGATCTCGAATTCCTGGGCGATGAACTCCGCGGCCTCGCCCATGATCCAGCCCTGAAGGTGATCCCACAGCCCATCCCACATGATGGCATCTACCATCTCGAAATGCCCGTATTTGTGCCCGACGCGCCCTTTCAAGTCCATGAAGGGAGCGTTGGTCATGCTCTCGATACCGCCGGCCAGGAAGAGGTCGCCATCGCCCGCGCGGATCAGCCCGGCGGCGAGCATGACCGCCTTCAGGCTACTGCCACACACTTTGTTGACCAGCAAACCGCCCACATGAGAAGGGATGCCCGCCGGGATGGCGACCTGGCGCGGCACGGCCTGTCCCGCACCAGCAGGCAACACCTGGCCCAGGATCACTTCGTCGAAGTCGGCGGGGTTCACGCCGCTGCGCTCCACCGCCGCCTTGACGACCATCTGACCGAGTTGCACGGCGGTGAAGGGAGTCAGTGCGCCCAGCAGCTTGCCCTGCGGCAGGCGGGCAGCGCTGAGGATCACGGCGTCGCGGGAGGATTTGGTGTCAGTGCTCATAAAGTCTTGGCCCTTTCTTAAGACTGTTCTGGGACATCACCGCAGACCGACTCACTCAGACGGCCAGGCTGCGCGCAACTGGGTATAAGTATCCTCAAGCAGATCGGGGATCACCCGTGTGCCGCCGATCACGGTCATGTAGCTGGTATCGGCTTCCCAGCGCGGCACGATGTGCAGATGAAAGTGATCGGGAATGCCCGCGCCTGCGCTCGCGCCGATGTTGGCCCCCAGGTTGAAGGCGTGCGGGTTGTACACGGCCCGCAAAGCAGTCAGCGCTTTGTTGGCGGTGAGCATCAGATCGGTGAGCACTTCGGGCGGCAGGTGCTCCATCGAAGGCACGTGCGCGTAGGGCACGATCAGCAGATGGCCGTTGTTGTAGGGGTACATGTTGAGTGCAGCGTAGACGTGCGCCGAGCGGGCTACCACGTATTCGCGAGCATCAAAGGTGGGGTTGTTGGGATCGCCTGCGCCTTTGATGCAGAACAGGCAGCCGTCGTAATGCGCGCGATCTTCGCCGCGCAAATAGGGCATTCGCCAGGGTGTCCACAGGAAGGGGTCGGTCATGGAAACTGTCTCCGGCAGGCTGTGAAGGCGCACGGTGAGTCTGATCGGATTGTACGGCGGGCGCGCGCCAGAGACAAACTCTGTTGCACCGGCAGCCGACTCCGACATAGCCCAGGCCAGTTTACGCGCAGGTTACAGGCTCTGGGCGCTGGCTGGCGGTATACTGGGTGTACAGACTCTCGCCCCTTGTATCCGGAGTGGTCTCATGGACGACCTGTTCACCCCCGACAGGCTGCGCGCGGCCCTGGGCGGGCGACCGTTCCGCTTCTTCGAGCGCGTCGGCAGCACGCAGGACATCGCCCGCGACTGGGCGCTGGCCGATCCCCCCGCGCCCGAAGGGGCGGTAGTGATCGCCGAGGAGCAGACCGCCGGTCGTGGTCGGCAGGGCCGGCGCTGGATTGCGCCGCCGGGGAGCGCACTGCTGTTCAGCGTTATCGCGCGTCCCGCGCTGCCGCCGGAGCATCTGCAACGCGCCACCATGGCCGCTGGCCTGGCGCTGTCCGACACGTTGACGCCGTTGCTCGGCGCGGCGTTCGCCCTCAAGTGGCCCAACGACGGGGTGATTCACGGCAGGAAGGTGTGCGGCATCCTCAGCGAGGCGACCTGGCTGGGCGACCGGCTGGCGGCGGTAGTGGTGGGCATCGGCCTCAACGTGCGCGTGGACTTCGTGGGCACCGATCTGGCCGCCAGCGCGACCAGCCTGGAAGCCGAACTGCGGCATGCTGTGGATCGTGCGGCGTTGCTGGCCGAACTGCTGGCGCACCTGGATCGCTGGCTGGCGCGCGCCCCTGATCCGGCCATCGTTGCGGCCTGGCGGGCGCGGCTGGGCACGCTGGGGGAGCGGGTGACGGTCTATCCGGTATCCGTACAGGAACCGAGGCCGCTTTTCACCGGTGTCGCCGTTGACGTGGACGAGGCCGGGGCCTTGTTGGTGCGTCTGGAGACAGGAGAGGTGCGACGCGTGCTGGCAGGTGAGGTGATGCTGAGCGGGCAGCACACTGGCTAAAAGCCAAAAAGCCTATAGCGTGCGCAGCCGACCAGGGCGCGCAGCGATAGGCTCAGCTTGTCAGCCGGACGACACCACGCACAGCGATTAGAGCTTTTCCTTCAGGCGGGCGGCCTTGCCGGTGCGGCCACGCAGATAGTACAGGCGGGCGCGGCGCACCTTGGCGTTGCGCAACACTTCGATCTTCTCGATGCGCGGGCTGTGCAGCAGAAACGTACGCTCTACCCCGATCCCATGACTGGCAATCCGGCGCACCGTGAACGTGGTGTTGACGCCGCCGCCGTTGATGCGAATCACTGTGCCCTGGAAAACCTGGACGCGCTCGCGGTTGCCTTCCACGATGCGCACGTGCACTTTCACCGTGTCACCAGGGCGCAGCGCGGGATGCTCGGTCTGCGCGGGTGCTAAGGCTTTGATCAGGTCCGTCATCTGACGCCATCCTTCATCGTGCTCTCGCTCAGGGCGGCTGCGTGCCCCCTGCCGGTTTTGTGCAAGAGAAAGCGGCCCCTTTGGTGGTACGGGCCGCCGAGGCGCGAGCATTGTAGCACAAGCAGGGGGTATTTTCAATGGCGGGAATCTGTGGGGTGCGCGCAAACTGTGACAGGCGGTGTACAGCAGGCTGCGGCCCCTCACCCCTACACCCCCTCGCCCTCGCGACTGCGTCGCGGGGCGAGGGGACTTACTGTCTCTCACGCGAGCGCTCCCCTTCGCCCGCAGCGCGGGTCATCGGGCGCAACAAAGGCACTGACAACCTTTGCACGCACCGATTGATGGGGGGCTACATCTCCGCTTTTCTTCTGCGCAGCGCAGCGGGCGGCACCGAACCGGCGTACAATGAGCGCAGCGCGAATCACTGATGGTTGTTGAGGAGGGGAACCATGCGACACCTGGGGAGACTGGGTTTGCTCGCCCTGGTCGCCGCCCTGTTGAGTCTGAGCAGCGCGGCGGCGCAGGGCGGCGACGAGCTGCTGGTCAATGGGAACTTTGCGCAGGGCACAGCGGCCTGGACGCTCAACATTGCCAGCACCTGCGGCCACTGCTGGATAGACGTGGTAGGCGACGACTCCGGCCCAGAGCGCAACATGCTGATGTGGCAGCGTACTGACAGCGGCAACAACGGCAGCGCCGTCTGGGCACAGCAGCGCGTGGACGCCGACGTGAGCCGTTACGGCAGCCTGTGGTTGACGGTGGAACTGCGGGTGATCTCGCACACCCTACCCAACAGCGGTTGGTGGAGCGACCGCAACAACGGCAACGGTGAGTATCCGGTGCAGGTGACGCTGCGTTTTGCGGACAGAGAGGGGCAACTCTTTGAGTGGAGTCACGGTTTCCTGGCCGTGCACGATGGCAGTACCTCCCTGCGCAACTATACGCTGGTGCCTGCGGGACAGTGGACGACCTATTCCGCCGATCTGTTGCTGCCCGCCGAGTGGACAGACCCGCGCGGCATGGCCCTGCCCAACGCCGCCCAACTGGTAGAGGTAGTCGTCGGCGGCAGCGGCTGGGACTTCAGCGGCGCGATCAAGTCCATCAGCATCATGGGATCGCCTCCGCAGGGCGGCACCGGCGGCACGGGAGGACAGACGGAGGGCACCGGCGGACAGACTGGCGGTACGGTGGACTTGATCGTCGAGGAATATCCGCTGGTGTCCGCGGCGGAAGATCAACCGGATCACTTTGAGTTCCGCCAGCGCGTGACCGAGCAGATTCTGGCCGTGCGCCGTGCCTGGCGCGAATCGCCCGATCTGATGGCGGCGGTCGCGGAGGTCAACGAGATCATCGGGCAGTGGGGGTACTCATTGCGTCCCTTCGACGAGATCGAACTGGGCGGCCCCAAGTACCGGCTGTTGCACCTGGGCAGCGTGCTCATTGACGACATTACACACGTCTGGCCCATCGCGGTCAATGCCGATGGCACGGACTTCCGCCTGCTGCTGGACTCCTGGAGCGGGCCTACGCTGGTGCTCATCCCAGACACCATGGGCTATGTGAACAGCGAGACGTTCGTCTATATCCCGCCGGTCTATGTGGGCAACGACCTGTACGAAGTGGTGGCCGACTGGAACGCGCAGCAATTCCACGTAACGCGCAACGGGCAGATCATCTACACGGTGACACCAACTGGCCCCTTCGTCGAGCCGCCGGTCAAGGCGCTGTGGGCCTGGGAATGGCACTGGGTGCTCGAAGTTGCCGGAGACGTGCTCATTGATGGGCAGAGCCTCGCGCAGCAACTGGGCTACGAGGAAATCTTCGGCTGGCGCTTGATTGACGGGCTGCCGTTCTTCTTTTTCAAGCGCGACGGGCGCTATGGCCTGCACTACGGCGGGCAGATCGTCGAACCCTATCGCTACGACGACATCGTGCACTATATGTGCTGCGAACCCGCCATGTTTAACGCCGCGGGCAACGACACCATGGTGTGGTTCTACGCGCTGCGCGATGGGGTGTGGCACTACGTCGAGGCGGGCGTCTACCGATAGCCGCGGCATAAGGCCCGCGTTTCTGACAGCGCGTCCTGCTCAGCCCTGGCGTGCGGACAGGTACCGCGCTGCCTGGTCGAGCAGGGCACGCATGTAGGCAGTGAGGGCGGGGATCGCCTCGGCAGCTTCCAGGGTGATCCCTTCCAGGCTGGGGTCGTTGGCGACGACCTGCGCCCACCCTTCGACTGCGCCCAGTGGGTTGCGCAATTCTCCGATCAGGATTTCCAGCAGTTCGTATGGCTCCAGCGAGAGCGGGAATTCCGGCACGGTCGGCACGTCGCTACCTGTGCCTGCGGGCAAATCGTCGCTGAACATGGGCACCCCTTTCTGGTCGCGCAGGTTACGGACAGTCTAGTGCTGGGGCGGTTGTCGGGCAACTCGCGCCAGAGACAATAAGTCCCCTCGCCCCGCGACGCAGTCGCGAGGGCGAGGGGATGCAGGGGTGAGGGGCGGCGGCCTGCTGCAAATTGCCTGTCACACTTTGCGCGCACCCTGCCGAACATCGCGATTGCGCCAGGGGGGAGGCCGTGCTAGAGTCTCGCACGAAAATCGCAACACGAGGTGACAATCGCTGATGCTCAAAGCTGTCTTGTTCGACCTGGATCAGACGCTGATAGACTGGTCGCAGGTGGAGCCGTGGGAATCTTATCAGTCGGAACGCATTGCAGCGCTGCTGGACTACGCCCGCCGCGCACTCAGCGCCCCGCCCTCGCTGACGGAGGAAACGCTGTTCGCCGTCTTCGTGGAGACGCTGACGGCGGCCTGGCAGCACAGTCGCGCCACGCTGCAAGCGCCCGATATTCGCGTCGTGCTTGTGCAGACGCTGGCGGCGGTGGGCGTCGCCGAAGACAGGCTCGACCCGACGGCCTTGCTGGAGGCGTACAACTGGCACCCCCCGGCGGGGGAGCGCCCCTATCCGGACGTGCTGCAGGTGTTGCCGGAACTGCGGGCGCATGGCGTGGCGCTGGGACTGATTACCAATGCCTCGCATCCCATGTATATCCGCGACCACGAACTGCGGCAGACAGGCCTGCTCGACCTGTTCCCGACGTGTCGGCTTTCGGCGGCGGATGTGGGCGTGATCAAGCCGCATCCAGCCATCTTCGCCCGCGGATTGGAATTGCTGGGTGTGGAGCCGGGGCAGGCCGTGTTCGTGGGCGATAGCCTGGCTGCCGATGTGGCGGGGGCACAGCGGGCGGGCATCCCCGCCGTGTGGATCGCTCGCGAGGGTGAGGTGACGCCGGATAGCACCGAAATCGTGCCGGATGCATCCATCAGCACCCTGCACGACCTGTTGCCGGTGCTGGATCGCTGGTTCCCCGGCTGGCGCAGCAACGGGCACGCGCGATGAGCGCTGTCTTCGAGACCGCACCTTACCAAAATCTGACGCTCACCGGCCCGATGGGGGTGGGCAAGAGCACGGTGGGACGGGCCGTAGCTCAGCGGCTGGGAGCGCCCTTCTTCGACCTGGAAAATGAGATTCTGGCCCGCGAAGGGCAATCTGCCGAAGAAATTCGCGAGCTGTTCGGCGAGGCCCGCCTGAAGGCGCTGGAAGCCGAGACCATCCGCGATCTGACGTTGCAGCGGCACGCGGTCGTAGTGGTCAGCGGACCGGCCATCCTCGACGATCTCAACCGCGCGCGCCTGGCCGAAGCCGGCCCGATCCTGTGCCTGACCTGCCGCCTGGACGAGATTCTGCGGCGGATGCATGTGGCGCGGGGTGCCTGGTTTCACAACCCGGCCAACCGGGGCATTCTGCTCAGCCGGCTGAAGCGCGAAATGCGCGTGATCGCGCTCGATCTGCCACAACTGGACACGTCTCACCTGTCGTTGGAAGAAGTGATCGCGGCGGTGATTGCCTTCTGGCTGGAACATGCTCGTTTCTAGACCAACGATTGCTGGAAAGGAACGGCTGATGAATACCTTAACCGTGTCTCTGGTGCAGATGAACGTGCGCAAGGGTGCGCCGCGTACCAACTGGACGACCATGCAGCAATACACTGTGCAGGCGGCGCAGCAGGGCGCTCAGGTGGTGATCTTTCCCGAACTGTGGGACGCTGGCAGCGCCTTCGACAAAGGGCGCGAGATCGCCAGCAACCTCAGCGGCGGGCTGTTTGCGCAGGTGGTGGCGCTGGCCCGGCAGCACAACATCTACATCCTCGGTTCGCTCTATGAGAAGCGCGGCGCGGGCATTTACAACACCCTCGCCGTCGTCACCCCCCGCAGCGGCGTGATGGGCGCCTATCGCAAGATTCACCTGTTCCCGCTGATGCAAGAGGACAAGTGGTTGCTGCCCGGCGAAGCGCCGCTGACCATTGATCTGCCCTGGGGCCGGACGGGTTTTGCCATCTGCTACGATCTGCGCTTCCCGGAGCTTTTCCGGCGCTATGCGGCTGAACGCGCCGCCCTGGTGATTATGCCTATGGCCTGGCCGCACCCGCGTCTGGAGCATTACCGCACGCTGTTGCGCGCGCGGGCCATCGAAAATCAGTGTTACATGATCGCTGTCAACCGGGTGGGGCCGGAAGAAGATGGCGGCGCAGTTTACTTCGGGCACTCCAGCATCATTGATCCCTGGGGCGAGACAGTGCTGGAAGCGGGCGAGGTCGAGGGGCTGTTCACTGTCACCATTGATCTGAGCAAGGTTGAGCGCGTTCGCCGGGATTTACCCGCCCTGGACGGGATGCGCCTGTAAGGCAGTTAACCGCCGAGACGCGGAAGTCGCAGAGGAACGCCTGCAGCGAGTCTCTGGGGTTTCTGCGACCTCAGGAAAACTTTGTGCATTCCGCCGGTTTATCTTTCGCTGGCCTTTCCATGCTCTGCCTCTGGCTCAGCAGCGCGTGTCTCAGGGAGCGAGTGGGCCGGAATGCCGTCCCTCGGCGGGATAGAGCGCGTACACCTGCCCCCACACGGCGATCATCGCGCCGCGTTCGAAGTCCTGCCAGAAGCCCTCAGCAGGCGCTTCGGCCTGTGTCCCCCAGCCCAATGCATCGCGGATGGCTGCGTTGCTGCGCCAGACCAGCCCGAAGCCACGCACTGGTTGCCACACACCCGGCGGCGCAGCGAAGGCCGGATCGTCGGCGGGCATCCCTTCATTCCACGTATCGGGCACCTGCCACAGACGACCGTCGTGCGCCAGCGCCAGAATCTGACGCGAGTCGCCACGCCACAGCATCAGCCCGCGCTCGAAGGTCTGCGCGGCCATCGGTGCGAGCAACATCCCGCTGCTGGTCGGACAGCCCAGGCGTTCGCGCAACGCAGCGTCACGGTTGTAGGCGTTGGCCAGTTGTGCCGCCACACTGAAACTGCATCCGCCGGTGCCGCCCGCGCCGATCACACCGCTGGCGATCACCGCGCCGCCCGCCGGAGCGACCGCCCCAAACGCATAGGGCATCAGCGTGGGGGCTGGCTCGCCGCTTTCCGAGGTCGGCGGGCCGAGGAAAATGCCCACGTAGGGCGTCATGGTGGGGGTGGGGCGCGGCGGGCCAGGGGTTGGCGTGGGCGCGGTGATCGGCACCGTCTCACCTCCCACAATGACGGGCGTCGGCGTCGCGGTGAAGACCACCGTCGCCAGTTGCTTGGGCATGGCGTCGAAGCCGACCAGGATCGGCGGATCGCCGGAAGGGGCGGGCGCTTCGTCGCTGCATGCCGTCAGCCCCAGCACAGCGCTCGCCGCGGTCACCAGGATCAGCAAGCCCTGCCGCGTCATTCCACGCTCTCCGGAAAGTGCGCGCTCAGTTCCGCCGCGCAAAGCAGGATCGCCAGAGCGCTCGGCCCATCTTTGATCTGCCCCGTGCGCGCCATGCGCAGCCCCTCCGCAATGGGCACGGCGCACAGGTTCATATGCTCAGTCGGTTCGCGGTTTGGCTGGCCCAGGGTGACCCCCAGCGCCAGAAACACCCAGGCGACTTCGTTGCCGATGCCGTTCATGGTATAGAACTCCGCTACGGAGATGATCTGTGTCGCTGTCCCGCCGATCTCCTCGCGCAGTTCACGGGCGGCCATCTGCGCCGGGTCGCAGCCCGGCTCGACATTGCCCGCGGGCACTTCCAGGCACCAGTCGTCTACCGGATAGCGATACTGGTTGATCAGCACCAGCGCGCCCTGGGCAGTCACCGGCACGACCCAAACGGCGGCGGGTTTGTCCACGACTGTATAGGTCACCTCGCTGCCATCGGCGGCGCGCAGGCGATCCTGGCGCAGGCTGTACCAGCGACTCTGCCACAGATACTCGCTGGCGATGACTTCGTAGGGACGTTTGGGACTCATGGGAGTCTTCACTGGCGAACCGATTATTGTGCTGGCAATTGTACGGACGAAAGCGGCTTTGTGCCACCTGCGCACCCAGGGGGATTGCATCAAACCGCTTGCCGCTTTACCTCACCCCCAGCCTCGCTACGCTCGGCTTGGAGGCGCGCCAGCGCCGAGCGGGGGTGAGGTCAACCAGAAGATCACACCTGAGCTTACTTCTGCCCCTGATTCTGCTGGCTGGTTTTGATGCGATTACCCTGACGAGTCCCAAGGTACTTGAATTTATTCCCCTATTCAGCATATACTGGGAACAGAACTCCCCATCCTATTCTTAGTTTTATGAAACGGAGGTATGCTATGAGACGGCTTTCGGTTCTGTTAACTATCCTTGCGCTTGTTGTGGCCTCGCTGGCTTCCACGGGAATTTCTTATTCCCAGGATAAGCCATTTGAGGGTGTCAGCATCAACCTGCTCACCTTCACTGGCCCGCAGATTGCCGAACCCCTGCAGCGCCACGCGCCAGAGTTCAAGGAACTGACGGGCGCGGAGGTGAACGTCATCACGGTGCCGTTTGCCGATCTGTACCAGACCATCCTCACCGATCAGGCCACTGGCACCAACAGCTACGATGCCTTCGTCTTCGCTCCGCAGTGGATGGTTGACCTGGTCAACTACCTGGAAGACCTGACGCCTTATGTGGAGAACGATCCGGCCATTCAGTGGGACGACATCGCGCCGTTCTTCCGCAACTTCAGCGCCATGTATCAGGGGCGCATCTACCTGATCCCGCTGGACGGTGACTTCCACATGGTCTACTACCGCACCGATGTGCTGGAGGAAGCCGGTCTGCAACCGCCCCGCACCTGGGACGAGTACCTGGAAGTCGCGGCAGCAGTGCACGGCAAGGACATGAACGGCGACGGTGAAGGGGACTACGGCTCGTGCATTTCCAAGGCCCGCAGCGCGCAGGCCTACTGGTGGATCACCTCCATCGCCGGCCCGTATATCCAGAGCCTGGGCACCGCGCAGGGTGTCTGGTTCGACACCGAGACCATGAAACCCCTCATTGACAACGAAGGCTTCATCCGCGCCCTGGAAATCTACAAAGAGACCAGCAAGTACGGCCCGCCCGACGAGGCCACGCTCGATGTGGGCGACACCCGCTCGCTGTTTGTGGGTGGGCGCTGTGCCCTGAGCCTGGACTGGGGCGATATCGGCACGCTGGCCATTGATCCGACTATCTCGGTGGTGCAGGACAAGGTCGGCGCGGTGATCACGCCTGGCGCGACCGAAGTGGTGGATCGGGCCACGGGCAAGCTGGTGCCCTGCGACGAGACGAGCTGCCCCTATGCGGTGGACGGAGTGAACTATGCGCCGTTCGCCTCCTATGGTGGCTGGTCTGGTGGCGTGAGCGCGGGCATCGCGCAGGAGAAGAAGGATGCCGCCTACGCGTACTTCTCGTATGTGGCGCAGCCCGCACAGGCCAACATTGACGTGACCATCGGCAAGACCGGGTTCAACCCGTACCGTGTCTCGCAGTTCGAGAATCTCGAACCCTGGTTGCAGGCGGGCATGAGCGAACAGGCGGCCCGGAACTACCTGGGCGCTATCCAGGATAGCCTCAACAGCCCGAACATGATCCTTGACCTGCGCATCCCGCAGAATCAGCGCTATCAACAGGTGGTGCTGGACACGGTGCTGAGTCAGTTCCTGGCCGGTGAGTACACCGCCGAGGAAGCGGCCAAGGAAATCAGCGATCAGTGGGAAGAGATCACCGATGAACTGGGCCGCGAGGCTCAGCGCGAAGCCTACCTGGGCACGCTGGGTATTCAGAAGTAGGACGGCCTGCGAAGTGCCCCATCGTGTCTCGGAGGCACGTTGCCTCCGAGACATTTTCTATCTGGCGGGCGTGCAACGCGACAAGCGAGTGAGCCATGGAAGAACGACCTTCGCTTTCTAACGAGCCGGCCAGGTACGTGCTGTTGCTCCCTGCCGTGCTTGTCGTGATGTTTCTCTCTATCTTCCCCCTGTTGCTTTCGATCTTCACCTCGCTGTCGAACATCAAGTTCGTCAAAGGGGGCTTCGAAGTCAATTACGTCGGTCTGCGCAACTATGAAAAACTGCTCCAGGGCAGCCAGCAACGGCGCTTCCTGGGCCGCTTCGACGATCCCGGCACCTTCGGCTGGATTGTGCTGGCCGTCTTCGCCGCGTTCATGGCCTACTGGTTGTTCCGCTATGTCACCGGCCCGCGTCGGCGGGTTTTTGGCCTGATCATGCGCGTGCTCACCGTGATCATCTCCGGCGGGTTGCTATGGCTGCTCGTCCGCACTTCGAGCGGCAGGGGGCTGCCCGGCACGCTGGTTGTGACGCTGATCTTCGTCTTCAGCGGGGTGGCGGCGCAATATGCGCTGGGGCTGTTGCTGGCGCTGCTGGTGACGCAAGACCTGCCGGGCAAGCGTTTCTTCCGGGTGGTCTTTCTGTTGCCGATGATGCTGACACCGGTCGGGATCGGCTTCCTGTTCCGCATGCTCTCCGACACGCTGATCGGGCCGATCGCGCCGGTGTGGAAAGCGGTGGGCCTCTATAACTTCTCCTGGGTGAACAACCCGGCAACCGCCCGCCTGGCCATCGTCATCGGCGACACCTGGCAATGGACGCCGTTCGTCTTCATCATCCTGCTGGCCGCTCTGGAAGGATTGCCGACCGAAACGGTCGAGGCGGCGCTGGTGGACGGGGCCAACCGCTGGCAGATGTTCCGCTACATCATCCTGCCGCAGATCATACCGGTTAGCACCACGGTCATCCTGGTGCGCATGATCGAAGCGTTCAAGATCATAGACATGCCGCAGGCCATGACGCGCGGCGGCCCCGGCACGGCGACCGAATCGGTGACGCTACATGCCTATAACCTGTGGCGCGCGCTCGACCTAGGCACGTCGTCGGCGCTGGCCTATTGCCTGCTCTTTGTGGTGACCTTTGTGGCGCTGGTCTTCGTCAACTTCATCCGGCAGCGTCTGTTGGAGATGATCTAGCCATGGCTGCGCTCAGGAAATTCTTCCAGTCTTCCAGCCCGCTCAAGCCCTCGCCGGCGGCCATGACTATTTCGTATGTGCTGCTGGGGCTGTGGACATTCTTTGTGCTGTTCCCCATCTACTGGCTCTTCGTGACGGCCTTCAAGCTGCCGGTTGATGTCAACACCGGCCCCAAGTATCTGATGTACGTGGATTTCCAACCGTCCACCCATGCCTGGCGGGAATTGCTCGTCGAGAGTGGCAACCTGGTCACGCGCCCCTACCGCAACACGGTTATCGTGGGGTTGAGCAGCGCCGTGCTGGCGCTGACGCTGGGCGCGATGGCCTCCTATGCGCTCAGCCGTTTCAGCTACCGGCCCAAGCCAGGGTTGATTGCTACCTTCATCCTCTGTGTGGTGCTGGCCATCGTGGCGATCAACGTAGAAGTGCCCTGGCAACTGGCCGTCGCGGCAGCGTTGAGCACCTTTTTGCTCATCGCGCTGACCATTGGCCGCCGCTTCAAGGGCACCATGAGCAACGACGACATTGCCTTCTGGCTGATCTCGCAGCGCATGTTGCCGCCCGTGGCGGTCATCGTGCCGATTTACATCCTGTTCCAGCAGTTCGGCCTGCTCAACACCTACTATGCGCTGATCATCACCTACACCGCGGTGAACCTGCCCCTGGCCATCTGGTTCATGCGCGACTATTTCAAGAGCATCCCCATCGAGCTGGAGGAAAGCGCGTTCATTGACGGGGCTTCGCGCTATCAGGTGCTCTACAAGGTGGTCTTGCCGCTCTCCGCGCCGGGCCTGGTGGCCACCTTCCTGATCGTGTTGATCTTTGCCTGGAACGAATATACGCTGGGGCTGTTCCTCTCCGGGGCGGATACGCAGACTCTGCCGGTGCTGGTTGTCGCCCAGAACGCCACGCGCGGCCCGCAGTGGTGGAATATCTCCGTGCTGGTGTTGCTGATGATCGCGCCGGTCTTCTTGCTGGCGATCGTACTGGAGCGCTACATCGCCAGAGGCATCCTGATCGGTGCGGTGAAGGGGTAGTTTGCCCGCAGACCCTGTGCGCGGCAGGCGAAGGTATGGCCGCTTTGTTCGCCTGCCGCGTCTGTTTTTCCCGCAGTTCAGACCAGGGGCTTGATGATCACATAGAGCAATGCGCTCAGCGCTGCCGCTGCCGGTATGGTGAGAAACCACGAGACGACGATATTGTTCACCACGCCCCAGCGCACCTTCTGCACGCGCTCGGCGCTGCCTGCCCCGACAATGGCTGAGCTGACCACGTGCGTCGTGCTGACCGGCCCGCCCAGCAACGCCGCGCCCAGGATCACCGCGCTGGAGGCTGTCTGCGCGCTGAAGCCGTGAATGGGGCGCACCTGGTAGAACCCACGCCCCAGCGTGCGGATCAGGCTCCAGCCGCCCAGCAGGGTGCCCAGGCCAATAGCCACTGCGCTGGCCAGGATCACCCAGGTGGGGACGTAGAAATGG
>Ga0116210_1000087_pt1:7500-88694 | contig 88694 bp, 74 predicted proteins | sample TshhotsprinmetaG_FD_94483 | JGI IMG/M metagenome (GOLD analysis project Ga0116210, IMG submission 94483) | Hot spring microbial communities from South Africa to study Microbial Dark Matter (Phase II) - Tshipise hot spring metaG | ecosystem: Environmental > Aquatic > Thermal springs >... | reverse complement strand
GAGCGGCGGGGGTACACCCGGTCCCATCCCGAACCCGGCAGTTAAGCCCGCCAGCGCCCATGGTAGTGCAGGCCTCGGCCTGTGTGAGAGTAGGCCATCGCCAACATACTCTGTTGATGTTTTTCACCCCTTTTCATTCTCCGTTCCGGTTTGACACATCTTTAGATTCTGAGTACCCTCACGGCAAGAACAATTGCTAAACTTTCTGTTGCTCCGTGCTGTGAGGCGCCTATGTTCACCTGGTCGCTCGCTTTTCACCCTCAGCGCTGGTTGCGCTCTCGTCTATATGCCCTAATCGCTTTGCTCTCTTTCTTGTTGGCGCTCAGTCTGGCCGTGGACGCAGCGCCGCTTTTTGCTCAATCTCCAGTCCATATCGTCCAGCCAGGGGAAACGCTGACGCAGATCGCCGCCCGCTACGGCGTCGCTCTTGAGGCCCTGATGCAGGCGAATCAAATCTCGGAGGCCGACAGAATTTTTAGCGGACAACAATTGATTATCCCCATCTCAGCGCACTCTGCTCAGTCAGTAGATGAGGATGTCATAGAAGAAGCAAATGGCGGGGTGGAAACCACATCCGGCGAGAATCCCTCGGAAGTCGCCGTCGAGCGGAGCGGAAGCGCCATCGCCACCTTGAACCGCACCTATCAGGTGCGAACCGGCGACACGCTCAGCCTGATCGCCTTGCGTTTTGGCGTCGACGCCGACGCGCTGCGGCGTCTTAACCGGCTCCCATCGGTCAATGTCTCATTACGCGCCGGTCAGCAGCTGCTGTTGCCCGCCACCGGCGAAGAGCTTCGACCGCGCACGCCGGACCGCGAGCATCGCGTGCAAGCGGGGGAGACGCTCAGCAAAATTGCCGCCGACTATGGCGTGACGCTGGCTGCCCTTCTGCAGGTCAATCGCATCGCCGACCCCAACACGGTTTATGTCGGCCAACTGCTGATCATTCCTGGCGACAGTCGCGAGCACGGCGGCGCCTCTCGGCAGATCGGCCCCCCGCGCAATGGCTTTTTTTACTACACCGTGCAGCCCGGCGATACAATGTCGACAATCGCTCGCAACTTGAACACGACGATGCTGGCCATTCAGACATATAACAACCTGCCCGACGCCGAAACGGTCTACAACAATATGCAGATCAAAATTCCCTATGGCCCGCCGCCCATCGATCAAGTTTTTCCGCCGGTGCCGATGTCGGGCACGCGGTTTGTGGTCAGCATCAGTCGGCAGCAATGTTGGGTGTACCAGGGCGAGCGGGTCGTTTATGCATGGCCTTGTAGCACCGGCGCCGGTGAACGACGCACCAAGCCGGGCAACTACGCCGTGCAGTCCAAGATTCTCAATGCCAAAAGCAAGGTGTGGAAGCTCGACATGCCCTACTGGCTGGGCATCTACGACGTTGGCCCCTACGAAAACGGCATCCATGGCCTGCCGGTCTCCTGGCAAACGGGCAAGAAAATCTGGTCGGGGCTGATCGGGCAACCCGCCACCTTTGGCTGCGCCATGCTCGGCGACCTGGAGGCGTCGATCCTTTTCCGCATGGCCTACATCGGCATGCCGGTGCACGTGCTCAATTGACAAGTCAATGGAATCACCCGAAAAGCGCTATCCTTCCTGACAACAAATTTTCTGACAATCGGTCACTTCTGACAATCGGTCACCTGGAAAGGCAACCTGGCTGTGGAAACAACCTTCCTCGACGCTTCACCCAAATTGAGAGCAGGCAAATTGCCCCACGCGATGTTGGCTGAATTGTTGCGCACGCTGCCTACTCAGGATCCTCAGCTGTTGCTCGGTCCGATTGTCGGCGAAGACGCAGCCGTCATCGATTTCGATCCGGCCAGCGACCGACTGCTGGTGGTCAAAAGCGACCCCATCACCTTTGCAACCGATCAGATCGGATACTACGCTGTCAACATCTGCGCCAATGACCTGGCCGTGACAGGGGCCACGCCTCGCTTCTTTTTGCCGACCGTCTTGCTACCCGCCGAAAGCGCCGATCTTGAGATGGCAAACGCCATTTTTGAACAGATCGGGCGGGCCTGCCAGAGGCTGAACGTCGTGGTGGCGGGCGGCCACAGTGAAGTGACCCCGACGGTGAGTCAGCCGGTGGTCGCCGGAGCTATGCTTGGAGAGGTGGAGCGTTCGCATTTTGTGCGCAGCGGAGGCAGCCGGCCCGGCGACCTGGTGCTGCTCGTCGGGTGCGTGCCGATCGAGGGGACGAGCATTATTGCGCGTGAAATGCGCAGCTATCTGCTGGTGGAGGGATGGAGCCCAGCGGAGTTGGACGAGGCGGCCAATTATCTTTTCGAGCCGGGCATCAGCGTGCTCGAGCCGGCGCTCGCCGCCGCCCGCGCCGGCCTGGTCACCGCCATGCACGACCCGACCGAAGGAGGGCTGGCCACCGGCGTCCTCGAGCTGGCGATGGCCTCTGAAGTGGGTGTGGAAATCGACCTGGATCAAGTACCGGTGTCTGAGTTGAGCCGACGATTGTGCGCCGCATTCGGCCTTGATCCGCTGGGGACGCTGGCCTCAGGCGCTTTGCTGGCGACGGCGTCTCCATCCTGCGTTGAGCCTCTGCTTCATCTGTGGGAGAGCATGGGGCGCCCTGCCAGGGTGATCGGTCGCATCCTTCCCGCCAACGAAGGGTGTTGGGCAGTCGTGGGTCATCGACGTACGCCCTTCCCCACATTTACGGTGGATGAAATTACAAAATTATGGGCGCCGGATTGATTCTTTTTTGCGCCCACAGTTTCATGCATAAAATTTCTTCTACCACAATGCCAAGTTCGCGCCGCTGAGCCTCCAACAGGTCACGCGCCACAGCGCTTTAAGCATCTACGATTTGCGCTGCGCTGTGGCGTCCCTTCATTAACTCGAACAAATGAAGCTCTCGCAATTCTTCACAAAACGTATTCTTCGCCGCCAATAGCTTCCTGTTGAAGTCAGAGTCTTCAATCCTGGAAGGTTCACCACGGCAAATTCGCTTCTCAATGCGCTACATTGGCGGGATGCAACTCTTACGAATGCAGCAAGATGTGGCATGATGGATAAGGCATGCCAGGCGACAGAATGTAGGATAGTTCGATAGAGGGAACGATAAACAAATAAGATGATTCGACCTCGTTGGCGCAAAGTGATCAGCGACCTTTGGAGCCACCGCATGCGCACGTTGATCGTGTCGCTGGCGGTGGCGGTGGGCGTATACGCCGTCGGCGCCATCATGGCGACGCAGACGCTGATGCTACGCGAGTTCCACAGCGACCGAGAGGAGGCCCGGCTGGCCGACGCCATCGTCTATACGCAGCCTTTCGACCACAAACTCGCCGAACGCATCGAGCAACTGGCGGGCGTGGCGGCGGCGGAAGGAAGGCAGTCGCTGTGGGCGCGCGTTCCGGTCGGGGCGGAGACGCGGCGCACAATTGAGATCATCGCCGTCCACGATTTCGCCGCCATGCGCGTCAACAGCTATCCGCTCGTCGCCGGACGCTGGCCCGACAAGAGAAACGAGATTGCGCTGGAGCATATGGGCCTGCGCTATTTGGGCGTCGCCATCGGCGATCCGATTGTGGTGGAGCTGCCGGACGGCGCGCAGAAACGTTTTGTCGTCACCGGCGCCATGCACGACCCGCGCTATCCCAGCCCGGAGATCACCAACTTTACGGTGGGCGCCGTCACGCCCGCCGGCATGGAGTATCTGGGCGGCGGCGCCCTCTTCACCGAGCTGCTGCTGCGCCTGGAGCCAGAGGCCGGCGACGCGCGCGCCATCGTAGACGCCGTCGAGGAGCGCATCGAGCGGAGCGGACGCGTGATCGTGGGGCGTACGATCGTGGGCAAGTCCATCATCGAGTCGATCGTCAACACGGCGGTGATGATCCTCTCCTTTTTCGGCTGGATGATTCTGTTGCTGTCGGCGTTCCTGGTCGTTAACACCATCTCGGCGCTGATTGCCCAGCAGGTGAATCAGATCGGCATCATGAAGCTCGTCGGCGCCAGCCGCCGACAAATGATGGCGATGTATCTTTCGCTCGTGCTCGTCTTCGGCGTGATCGCTTTCTCCATCGCCATCCCGCTGGCCACGTGGACGGCGCAATATCTGATGACGCACCTGATTCAAGACCTGGTCAACCTCCGTCCGGATAGTCTGGATGCGCCGTTGTGGGTCTATGGGGTGATGGTGGCAATTGGCGTGCTGATTCCGGTGGTCGCAGGGATCTATCCGGTCTGGCAAGGGACGCGCATCACCACCTATGCGGCGCTGAACGAGCTGAACATGCAGACGGGCGCAACCGGCGGCGGATTGTTCGATCGAATGTTGGCGCTTCTGCCGAAGCGTTGGCTGCAACGGCCGCTGTTGCTTGCCATCCGCAACACGCTGCGCCACAAGGGACGGCTGCTGCGCACGATGATCGTGATGACTCTCGGCACGACGCTCTTTATCGCCGTGATCTCGGTGCGCGTCTCCGTCAACACGACGCAGGCGGATTTCCTGCGCTATCACCAGTACGACGTGCAGGTGCAGTTTCAGGAGATGCACCGTATTGCGCGGCTGGAGTCGGCGGCATTGGCTGCGCCCGGCGTGGTCGGCGTCGAAAGTTGGGCGCTGGGCGGCGCCACGCGCGTGCGTCCCGACGGAGTGGAGAGCAACCGCTATCAGGTGGTGGCGCTGCCTGAAGGGTCGAACATGGTCGATCCGATCGTGCAGGTGGGGCGCTGGCTTCAGCCCGGCGACGAGTATGTCGTGGTGCTCAATGCAACGGTGGCGCAGGACGAGCCGGACGTGCGCGTCGGCGACCGCATCACGCTCAAGATGAACGGACGCGAACGGGAGTGGTTGGTCGCCGGCATTGTGGGTTCGGACGCGCAGGGGCCGAAAATTTACATGCATCAAAGCGTCTTCGGCTATGAAAACCGCAGCCCCGATCGCGCCAACAGCATTCAGGTGATCACGGAGGAGCACGATCTGCTCAGCCAAAAGACGATGGAGGCGCTGCTGCTTCAGCACTTCGAGAAGCTGGGCTATGCAGTGCGCTCGACGCGCACGACGCAGACGCTCAACGCCCAGAACGGGCTGATGTTCGACGTGATCGTGGGCTTCCTGATTTTGAACGCAGTGCTGCTCGGCCTGGTTGGCAGCCTGGGGCTTTCGACGACCATGGGCATCAACATGTTGGAGCGCATCCGCGAGATCGGCGTGCTGCGTGCCATCGGCGCCTCTAACGCGGCGCTGCGGCGCATCGTGCTGCTGGAGGGGCTGGCGATCGCTACGTTGAGTTGGCTTGTCGGCTTTGCGCTTTCCTATCCGGTGGCGCAGGTGATGAGCGAGCAGATCGGCGTAGCGCTGCTCGACACGCCGTTGTCGTTCACCTACGCGCTGCCGGCCGCTATTGCGTGGTTTTTTGTGTTGTTGGTGTTGGCCGTCGCCGCCAGCCTGGGGCCGGCCTACAACGCTGTGCGCTTGACGATCCGCGAGGTGTTGGCCTATGAATGAACCGTTGATCGTGCTCAAGGGGGTGAAGAAGGCCTACCGCACGCCCGCAGGGGACTTTTACGCGCTCAAAGGCATCGACCTCGAGATCTGGCCTGGCGAATTCGTGGCGCTGTTGGGACGCTCCGGCGCCGGCAAGTCGACGCTGATCAACATGCTCACCGGCATCGACCGGCCTACGCAGGGCGAAATCTGGATCGGAGGACAGGCGATTCACCGCATGAGCGAAGGCCAGTTGACGCGCTGGCGCGGCCGCGAGGTGGGCGTAGTCTTTCAATCCTTCCAGTTGATGCCCATGCTCACCTGCGCGCAGAACGTGATGCTGCCGATGGATTTCGCCAACCTGTACGGTTCGCCCCGTCGACAATATGCGCGAGCGCTCGATCTGCTGGCGGCGGTGGGCATCGCCGAACACGCCGACAAACTGCCTTCGGCGGTCTCCGGCGGGCAGCGTCAGCGCGTCGCCATCGCGCGGGCGCTGGCGAACGACCCGACCTTCATCGCCGCCGACGAGCCGACCGGCAACCTGGACTCGCGTACGGCGGACGCCGTGTTTGCGGTCTTTCAGCAGTTGGCGGCGGCGGGCAAGACGATCTTCATGGCGACGCACGACCGCGAGCTGGCGTCGCGCGTCTCGCGCGTGCTGCGCATCGAAGACGGCCTGATCGTCGAGGATGTGCGTCTGAAATCGGTTGAGGAGGGACATACGCTTGTTGCTGAAATGGAAGCGTGAACGCGTCGCTGCAGCGCAGCCGACCAATGGTTTTCACACCAACGCCGGGCTCACAGTGCGCCCCATGATTGACCTGCGCAAGGTTGTGAAGGTTTACGAGACGCCAGCGGGGCCGTTTACGGCGCTCAAGGGCATCGACCTGCAAGTCGAGCGCGGGGAATTTCTGGCCATCGTGGGAAAATCGGGCAGCGGCAAGTCGACGCTCATCAACATGTTCACCGGCATCGATCATCCGACGGACGGCGAGGTGATCGTCGCCGACACGCCGATCCGTCGCCTGAACGAAGGCCAGATGGCCGAATGGCGCGGGCGCACGATGGGCATCGTCTTCCAGTTTTTCCAGTTGCTGCCCACGCTCACCGTGGTCGAAAATGTGATGATTCCCATGGACCTGGCGGGCATGTATAGCCTGAGCGAACGCTACGCACGCGCCATGCATCTGCTGGAGCAGGTCGGCATGGCCGACGACGCACACAAGTTCCCCGCCACGCTTTCGGTGGGCCAGGCGCAACGCGCGGCGATTGCGCGCGCCCTCGCCAACGACCCGCCCATCGTGGTCGCCGACGAGCCGACCGGCAACCTCGACACGCGCAACGCCGCCATTGTCTTCGACCTCTTCGTCTCGCTGGCGGAGGCGGGCAAGACGATCGTCATGGTCACCCACGACGACGAGCTGGCAAGGCGCACACAACGCACGGTGACGATCGCCGACGGGCTGATCGTGGATGAAGTGCGGCGCTGAGATTTGTTTGCAAAGGCGAGTTTCGAGCGCAATCGACGCGTGCTGCAATCTTTGTCAACCGGCTGCGGGATGACCGTCTCAGTTCTGTCCTCGATAGGCCCAGCGCACCATGCGCCGTTCAAGCAAGGCGAAGGCGGCGTAGAGCGCTACGCCCATCGCAGCGACCACCAACAGCCCGGCGAAGACCAGCGGCACCTCGAAACGCGAGCTGGCGATGACCATCATGTTGCCGATGCCGCGATTGGAAGCGCCTAGCTCGGCGATGACCGAGCCGACGAAGGAAAGCGTCACCGCCACCTTGAGCGAGGCAAAGAAATAGGGCATGGCGCGCGGAAAACCGATCTTACGGAACATGTCGAAGCGGCTGCCGCCCAGCGACCGCAGCACATCCTGCATCTCCGGCTCAACCGTAGCGATGCCGGTCCCCACGTTGACCGCAATGGGAAAGAAAGCGATCAGAAACGCGATCAGGATGGCGGGCATCGTGCCGACGCCGAACCAGATCACGAAGACCGGCACCAGCGCCGCCTTGGGGATCGAGTTGAAGCCGATCAACAGTGGATAGAGCGCCTTGTACAGCAGCTCGGAGTAGCCGATGAGGGCGCCGAGCGCCACGCCCATCACGATGGCCAGGCCGAAGCCGACCAGCGTCGTGTAAAGCGTCTGCAAGGCGTTGGGCCAGATGGCGCTCTGCCAGCGAAAATAGGTTTCGACCGCCACGCTCGGCCGCGGCAGCACAAATTCGTCCACCCCAAAGACCAGACAGCCCACCTCCCAGATCAGGAAGAAGAGGATAATCGTGACGGTGGGCGGGATCACATCCAGCAATCGTTTTCGCATTTTGTCACTCATGCACGCACCTCGCCGATGCAGGTGTACAGATGATGCACCAGATTCACAAACGCCGGTTCAAAGGTGTTTTCCAGCGTGCGCGGACGCGGCAGATCGACGCTCGCTTCCTGGACCAATCTCCCCGGTCGCTTGCTCATCACATAGACCTTGCTCGCCAGAAAGACTGCCTCGCGCAGGTCGTGCGTGACCAGGATGACGGTGCAGCCGCGATCCTGCCATAAGGTCTGCAGCACGCCCCACAGCTCCTCGCGTGTAAAGGCGTCGAGCGCGGCGAAAGGTTCATCCAGCAGCAAAATCTCCGGCTGATGGATCAGCGCCCGGCAGAGCGAGACGCGCTGCTGCATTCCGCCGGAAAGTTCGTAGGGCGCCTTGTCGGCGAAGCCCTCCAACCCGACGGTGTGCAGAAGATGCAACGCCTGCTCTTCATATTTGCGCCGATTGCGCGCGAACTCCTGACGATGGGGCTGCACGATCTCCAGCGGCAACAGCACATTTTCCAACGCCGTGCGCCAGGGCAGCAGGATCGGATTCTGAAAGGCCATGCCGACGTTCTTCTGCGGCCCTTTGACCGGAGCGCCGTCGATCAGCACCTGCCCTTGCGTGGGCGGCAGCAGGCCGGCCACCAGCTTGAGGATCGTGGTCTTGCCGCAGCCGCTCGGGCCGACAATCGCCACGAACTCCCCTTGCCGGATCGCAAGCGTCACATCCTGAAGTGCGTGGACGTTTCTGCCGTTGCTGACATAGTTGAGCGAAACGCCCCGCAGCTCTACACAAATCGGACTCTCTGTGTTCATATGCATCGTCAATAGCCGCCCCTCCTGCGGCGAAGGAGGGGCGGGGGTTGAAAACGAGCGGCGCGGGAATTACTGGCCGGGCGGCATCCGCTGCTCTTTGGCCGGCAGATATTTGTCGGTGAAGACCTCTTCTGGCGCAGGCGTGGATGGCAGCTCGAAGCCTTCCACCACCAGGTCGATGGCTGTAGCGAGGCGCTCTGGATCGACGGCGCCAAAGCCATTCTGTCGCACCTCGTCGGTCAGGAAGTGCTGTTCGATCACCATCTGCAGCCGCTGGAGTTCGATGTCGGCGTCCACCAGCGGCTCGCGTCGTTTGATCGCCTCGATGGCGGCCGGCGGATCGGCCAGCGTATCTTGCCAGCCGCGCGTCAGCGCGCGCAGGAAGCCCTTGATCGCCTCCTCGTTGGCCTCAAGATATTCCGGAGGAGCCATGACCGCGTTGCCGTAGAGCGGCAGGCCGTAGTCCTTGTACATGAAGGCCACAATGTCTTCCGCCGGAACGTTGTTGCGCAGAAGGCCGAACCAGCCGCTGGCGTAGAACGCAGTGATGGCGTCCACCTCGCCTTTGGCCAGCGAGACCTCGCGCAGCGCCGGCTCCATCGTCACCCACTCGACCGAATCCGGGTCAAAGCCGGTCTGCTTGGCGAAGAGAGGAAAGAGTCGCCGACCTGCATCGCCCGCCGGCGCACCGATCTTCTTGCCCACCAGGTCTTGCGGCGTCTCGATGCCCTTGTCCTTGAGCGTGAAGACGGTCATCGGCGCCGTGTTGTAGACCATGGCGATCGCCAGCAACGCCTTGTCCGGGTTTTTGACGTTGAACTCGATCATGGCGTTGACGTCGGCGTAGCCCATCTCGTACGCGCCGCTGGCGATGCGGGTGACCGTGCCGGCGGAGCCGGTGCCGCGGTCGATCACGACCGATAGCCCCTCCTCGGCAAAGTAGCCTTTTTCTAGGGCCACCAGGAAAGGAGACGAGGGCCCTTCGATTGCCCAGTCAAGAGAAAAACGGATATGCGTCACCTTGGGCCTCGCTGCAGGCGCCGCAACCTGATCGACCGGCAAGGCGGTGCACGCTGAGATCCCTAACACAACTGCAAGCAAGAACAACGTCACCGGATGGAGTTTTTTCATGGAGCGCCTCCTTTCATGACAGGAACTTTGTCGAATTGTGGGTGCAGGGTTCGTCGTTTGATGAACGCGCTGTGAAAGACGGGAACTCGATGGATGGCCTTACCCAATTCGGTTATTTCGAGATTATACATAGAGCGGACATCCGTGCAAACAGACTTTTTCGGAAGGGGGAGCCTTCTATTTTGGATCAAAACAGGCTGTTCTGCATGAGAAGCGCTCCTTTGCAACTGGAATCAGGAAAGAGGTTCGTGAGATTTTACTCAACGGCGCCTGCCTTTCCCATCGGATGTCTGCGCCTCACGCCCGAGTTCATTTTGACAAACGCAAAATCTTTTGATACGCTCCACAACGATTTTTTAGATGGAATATATTCGCAAACCAATCTTTGATTGATCCGAGCTACGGACGATTAGCGTTCAATGGTTTCTCTAGGCGTAGTCGCTCACTTTACATGTTGCTGTTGTTGTTGTGCATGTTGTGTTATTGCGCGCGCCGTGGAGGAGACCACTCGGTCAGTGTGAAGTGTGTCGCTACCTGTGACTGACGCCTCGGCGCCGCCGGGGCGTTTTTTTATTGGTTTCATCGCTTGCTGGAAGCGCCCCGGTCTCCTCAGAACGAGCCGGGGCGTTTGTTTTCCGACACAATTCGGATGCACTTTGGGGTCATCGTGCGCGATCAATTCATTGCACAAAAAGGAGGAGCCTATGGAAGCTTGTTGTTATTGTCATCACAGAGAGGACAGAATCGACCTGCTACACTCCATTTCGCTGCGTGTATTCGCTATGTAGACAAGAACGGGACTTTTGTTGTGTCAAGAAAGAATCACGAGATATGAGAGCACACCTGCAACAACACCGGCTATTGATCGCCTTGTTCATTCTGATTGCGCTGATGGGACTGGCCGGCTGCGCTCTGCCTGTTCAACCTGTCGGGCAGGCGACGGGCGGAGCGTCGGCGGACGCCTCGCAAAACGTCGAGCCCATCTACATTGGCGTGAGCGGCCCGCTGACCGGTCCCAACGCGCGCTACGGCGAACAGTGGATCAAAGGGTTCGACCTGGCGCTGGAAGAAATCAACGGCGCAGGCGGCGTCCACGGTCGGCCGCTCGCCTACATCTTTGAAGACTCCCAGAGCGATCCAAAGCAATCGGTCGTGGTGGCGCAGAAGTTCGTCGCCGATCCGCGCATCATCGTCGAGCTGGGCGACTTCGCCAGCCCGGCCTCGATGGCGGCCTCGCCGATCTATCAGCGCGGCGGCCTGGTGCAGTTCGGCTTCACCAATTCCCATCCCGATTTCACCAAAGGCGGCGGCGAGTATACATGGAGCAACTCGGTGACGCAGGCTCAAGCTGCGCCGGCTTTGGCGGAATACACCGTAGTCGACCTGGGGCTGGATCGGCTGGCCGTCTTTTACCTCAACACCGACTGGGGCAAGTCCACCTTCGATCTCTACGCCCGGCGCGCCGAGGAGCTTGGCGCCACGATCGTGGCTGCGGAGGCCTATCTCCCCGAAGAAAAGGACTTTCGCTCGGCGTTGACGCGCGCGCGCGACGCCAATCCCAACGGCCTGGTGCTCATTTCCTATCAGGCCGACGGCGCGCTGATCGCGCAGCAGATCAAACAGGCGGGGCTTGACGTCCCCATCGTCGGCGCTGGCTCGCTGCAGTCCCCCGATTTCTTGAAACTGGGCGGCGATGCGGTCGAGGGCGTCTACATCCAGGGGCAGTTCCTGCCCACCGACCCGCGTCCCCACGTCAAGAACGTGGTGGATCGCTACGTCGCCAAATACAATGAAACGCCGGACTTCTTCGCAATCCACGCCTACGATACGATGAAGCTGATTGCGCAGGCGATCGAGCTCGGCGGACCGACTCGCGAAGGCGTGTTGAAAGGGCTGTATCAGCTCAAAGATGTGCCGAGCGTGATTTACGAAAAAGCCAACTTCGACCCGGAAACGCGCCGCGTGGTCAATCCACAGTTCGTCAACCTGCAAGTCGTCAACGGCGAATTCGTGCTGTGGGACGGCGTAAAGCCGGAGAAAAAGTAGTCAACGTCAGCACCGGGCGCCGCACCGACGATGATGCGGCGTCCCCTGTTTCACCGAATCAGCTCGTTCATTCGTTTCACGACAAGGAGGAAAGATCATGAGCGTCGAAAACAAAGGCTATGCACATCCAGAAGTTCTGGTCAGCACCGAGTGGGTGGCCGAACATCTCAACGATCCCTCGATCCGGCTGGTCGAGAGCAACGAAGACGTTCTGCTCTATGACACCGGCCACATTCCCGGCGCCGTCAAAGTGGACTGGCACACCGACCTCAACGACCCGGTGATCCGCGACTACATCAACAAGGAGCAGTTCGAGGCGTTGATGTCGCGGCTGGGCATCGCCAACGACACGACCGTCATCTTCTACGGCGACAAGAACAACTGGTGGGCCACCTACGCCTACTGGGTCTTTCAATTGTTCGGGCACACCAACGCCAAGATCATGGACGGCGGTCGCGCCAAGTGGGTGGCGGAAGGACGTCCGCTGACGCGCGAGGTCCCTTCGTATCCGCCCACGAAGTACGTCGCCCAGGAGCGCAACGATGCAGCCATCCGCGCCTTCCGCGACGACGTATTGGCCCACATTCAGGCTGGCCGCCCGCTGGTCGATGTGCGCAGCCCGGGCGAATACAAAGGCGAGCTGCTGCACATGCCCGACTATCCTCAGGAAGGCGCGCTGCGCGGCGGGCACATCCCGGGTGCGAAGAATGTGCCGTGGGCGCGGGCGGCCAATCCGGACGGCACCTTCAAGAGCGCAGAGGAGCTGCGCGCCATCTACGAGCAGGAGCAGGGGTTGAAGCCGGACGACGACATCATCGCCTACTGCCGCATCGGCGAGCGCAGCAGCCACACGTGGTTCGTGCTCAGCAAGCTGCTCGGCTATCAACACGTGCGCAACTACGACGGCTCCTGGACGGAGTGGGGCAACGCCGTGCGTCTGCCGATCGAGAAGTGAGCATAGGTATGGCCAGATTGAGCAAGCGCGAACGCGTGGAGGCGGCGCTGCGGGGGGAGGAGGTGGATCGTCCTCCCGTCGCCGCCTGGCGGCACTTCATCCCGGCGGAGCGCCAACCTTCCACCCTGGCCCAGGCGTCGTTGCAGGATTTCTTTACGTTCGACTGGGACTGGCTCAAAGTGAACCCGCGCGCCACCTATTACGCCGAGGCGTGGGGCAACCGCTACGACTTCGGTCGCTACGATGGCGTGTTCCCTGCGTTTATCGAAGGGCCGCTTAACACACCGGCGGACCTGGAAAAGATCGGCGAGCTGAGCGGCGTCGACGGCGTCTTCGCCGAACATCTCGAACTGGTGCGCCTGATCAAAGAGGGCATTCAAGGTGCGCATTTTGTGCAGACCGTCTTCTCGCCGCTCTCGGTGCTGGCCTTCCTGGCCGCGCGGCCAAAGACGCAAACGCAAGACGCCGCCGTGCAAGCCCAGTACGAGGGGCTTCGACGCCTTCTCGACGAAAATCCGCAGGGCGTACATGCGGCGCTGGAGAACATCGCTGCGACGCTGGCTCGCTATGCGGCTGCGGCGGTCGAGGCGGGCGCCAGCGGCGTCTTCTTCGCCATCGTGAAACTGGCGCGCGAAGGCGTGCTCACGCGCGAAGAATATGCAGAGTTCGGCAAGCCCTACGACTTGAAGGTGCTGACCGCCGTCCAGGGCGCCCCCTTTAACCTGCTGCATGTCTGCGGGCCGGCGGTCTACTTTGACCTGGTTGCAGACTATCCGGTGCACGCCATCAACTGGGCCAGCGTCAATCAGCGCAATCCGACGATCGCAGAGGCGCGGCGTCAAACCGACAAAGCGCTCATCGGCGGCGTCGACGAGACCGGTGCGTTGCAACACGGCTCGCCGGAGGAGGTGATGGCGGAGGCGCGTGCGGCCATCGAAGCCGGCAAAGGAGGGCGCTTCCTGCTCGCCCCGGGCTGCGGCGTGGCGATGGACGCTCCGCCCGCCAACCTGCACGCCCTGCGGCGCAGCGTCGAGCCGGTGTAAAGCGATCCACCTTCCAGGGAGCCAGGAGCTTCCTGGAAGGTGGATGACGGCGCAACGCCTTGAATAGGTTGCATAAAACAAGATAGATTATTATGGAAAGCTTTCTGCGCACTTTTTCCGATCAGACCATCAACGGCTTGGTGATCGGCAACATCTACGCTTTCATCGCCGTCGGTCTGGCGTTGATTTTCGGCGTCGGCAACCTGATCAACTTCGCGCACGGCTCCGTCTTTATGGTCGGCGCCTACGTGGGCTGGATCTGCATGACCTGGTGGAATCTTCCGCTGGCGGTCGCCTTTGTGGTCGTGGCGCTCGTCTGCGCGCTGGTGGGCATGGCGATCGAGCGCTTCGCCCTTTACCCCTTACGCGGCGCGCCGCCGATCGCGCCGCTGCTGGCGACGATCGGGGTGAGCTTTATGATCGACCAGGCGGTGCAGCTTCTTTTTTCGCGCAACCCGCACGCCTTTCCCAACCCGCTGATCGAGCATCGTTTCCAGGTGGGCGGCGTCACGGTCAGCGCAATCGACCTTTTGATCGCCGGCGTCGGCGTTGCGACTGCGTTGACGCTTTACGCTTTTCTGCGTTTCACCCGTTGGGGATGGGCGCTGCGCGCCACGGCGCAGGATCGGGAGGCTGCGCTGCAGATGGGAGTGAACGTCAATGCCGTCAACCGCATGACCTTCGCCATCGCAGCAGCCCTGGGTGGGATCGCCGGCTTGCTGGTCGGCATGTATTTTAACACCGTCTACCCCACCATGAGCTTTCAGGCGACGTTTAAAGGCTTCGCTGCGGTCGTGTTGGGGGGCTTGGGCAATGTGCCGGGCGCCGTGCTGGGCGGGTTGCTCCTGGGGCTGATCGAGAGCTACGGCGTGGCGATCTTCGGCGCCACGTATCGCAACCTCTTCGCCTTTGTCATCCTGATCGCGGTGCTGGTGTGGCGGCCCAATGGGTTGTTCAGCCTCAGGCCGCGCGTGGCGCAGGAGCCTTTGACCGGCACCTTCATCGCCAAGGGGCGCCCCGTCCCGACGCCGAAGTGGCTGATCGCAACGCTGATCGGGGTTGCATTCGTTCTGCCGATCCTTGTTCCCAATCCGTATCTTTTGCAAATTCTCACGAACGCCTGGCTTTTGGGCATGGTGGCGCTCAGCGTGACGCTGGTGACCGGCACAGCAGGGCAAACTTCGCTGGGGCAGGCCGGCTTCATGGCGATCGGCGCATATGCGTCGGCGTTGCTGGTGTTGCGGCTGGGCTGGCCTTTTGAACTTTCCATGATTGCGGCTGCCTTCATCAGCGCCATTTTGGGCACGCTGCTGGTCTTTCCGGCCTTTCGTCTGCGCGCCGCCTATATCGCCATCGCCACCCTGGCCATCGGCGAGATCGTCAATCAGGTCATTCTCAACTGGGAAGGGCTGACCCAGGGCGCCATGGGGATCGCCGGTCTGCCGCCGCCCTCCTTGCTGGGCTGGCAGATGATTCGACCGCATGAAATCTATTATTTTTCGCTGGCGTTGCTGTGTTTGGCGGCGCTGGTGCAATGGCGACTCGTGCGCTCGCCGCTGGGACGCACCTGGCGGTCGCTGCGCGAGGACGAAATTGCCGCCCAGGCGTTCGGCGTCAACCTGAACCGTTACAAGACGCTGGCCTTCGGCGTCGCCGCCTGGATCGCGGGCCTCAGCGGCGCCGTGACCGGCCATATGTACACCTACATCAGCCATGAAACGTTCACCAACACCACCTCAATCCTGGCGTTGACGATGGTGATCCTCGGCGGCATGGGCAACCTGCTCGGCGCCATCGTCGGCGCAGTGACATTGACGGCGCTGCCGGAGGTCTTTCGCGGGCTGGCCGACTATCGTTACCTGGTCTATGGCCTGACCCTGCTGTTGGTGATCCGTTTCCGACCGCAAGGATTGTTAGGAACCGACTGAAGCTATGGCGCTGCTCGAAATCCAACGCGTCTCGCGTGCGTTTGACGGGGTGCTGGCGGTCAACGAGGTCTCGTTTCAGATGGACGAGGGAGAGACCGTCAGCGTCATCGGCCCCAACGGCGCAGGCAAGACGACGCTCTTTAACCTGATCACCGGCCTCGACCGGCCCAACGGAGGCGACATTCGCTTCGACGGCGAATCGTTGATCGACCTGCCTCCCGACGCATACGCCCGTCGCGGCATTGCGCGCACCTTTCAGCATGGCCGCGTCTTTGGCAACCTGAGCGTGCTCGACAACGTTCTGCTCGGCGCCCACAGCCGTCGCCGGGCGACGCAGGCGCGTTCTTCGTTCCTCCATCTGGCGCGAGAATTGTTTTATGGCCTTTTCTGGCCATCGAGCGTGCGGCAGGAGGAGCAGATCTTGCGCGCAGAAGCGGAGACGATCCTGGCGCAATTCGGCGAGCGGCTGCTCCCCAGGCTTCATCAGCCAGCGTACAGCCTTTCGTACGCCAATCGGCGCCGCGTGGAGATTGCCCGCGCCTTGTTGCTCAAGCCGCGGCTCCTCCTGCTCGACGAACCGACCGCCGGCATGAACCCGGCTGAGACCGCGGAAATGCTCGAATTTCTACACACGCTCAAGGCGCGCGGCCAGACAATTTTGTTGATTGAACACAAACTTTCGCTGGTGATGAAGCTCTCCGATCGAGTCGTAGTGATGGACGAGGGGCGCGTCATCGCCGAAGGCGCTCCGGAGGTCGTGCGCTCCGACCCGCGGGTCATCGAAGCTTATCTCGGCCATCACCGCACGGGGGAGGGCGTCGCCGCCGACGAAGTTGCAGCGAACCATGCGCCCCGAGCGGTCGTCGCCGACTTCTCCGAGGGGGCGATATGAACGCGTCAAATGGGCAGCCGCTGCTGCAGCTCAAGAACATCGACACTGCATACGGGCCGATTCAGGTGCACTTCGATCTGAATCTGCACGTGCATGCGGGCGAGATCGTCTGTCTGTTAGGAGGCAACGCCAGCGGCAAAAGCACCACTATGAAGGTCATTCTTGGGTTGGTGCAGCCGCTGCGGGGAACCGTGCTCTTCGATGGACGTGCGATCACCGGTCTGCCGACGCCGCAGATCGTCCGCCTTGGCATTGGCTCCGTGCCGGAAGCGCGGCGCATCTTCGCCCAGATGACCGTGCGCGAGAATCTGTTGATGGGCGCCTATCATCGCAAGGATCGCCGGGCGATCGCCGAAGATTACGAACGGATGCTGGCGCTCTTCCCACGGCTGAAGGAGCGACTCCATCAGCGCGGCGGCACGCTGAGCGGCGGCGAGCAACAGATGCTGGCCATCGCACGCGCGCTGATGGGGCGCCCACGGCTGATCTGCATGGACGAGCCGACAATGGGGCTTTCGCCGCTCTATGTCGACCGGGTGCTGGCGTTGATCCAACAGATCAACGCGCAGGGATACACGATCTTCATGGTCGAGCAAAACGCCCACCTGGCGCTGCAGATCGCGCATCGAGGCTACGTGCTGCAAAATGGGCGCATCGTGATGGAAGGAAGCGCACAGGCGCTTCTCAACGATCCGGAGATTCAGGACGCCTATTTGGGAGAGAAACAATGACGCCTGCGATAAGCGCGCAGGCGTCATTTCCAGGGCGCACCAGGTTCGGCGCAAGGTCAGCCGCAAGTTGGCGCAACGTTTACACCGTTGAAAGATCCCACTCCTCGTAAATCTTCGGCACGTCGCTGATCAAGCGGCGGGTGTACGGGTGCTTGGGATACAAAATCACGTCGTCGGCGGAGCCGCTCTCGACGAAACGCCCATGCTCCATGATATAGATCGTGTCCGAGACATAATAGGCGAGGCCGATGTCATGGGTGATGAAGATGAGCGTCATACCCGTTTCGTTGCGCAGCTTCATCAAATAATCCAGAATCGTGGCGCGCGAACAGGCGTCGATCATCGAGGTCGGCTCGTCCGCCACCAGAATCTTGGGTTTGAGCAGGAAAATGCGGGCGATCATCAGGCGCTGCATCTGCCCGCCTGAAAGTTCAAAGGGGTATTTATTGGTCAACTCGGCGAACTTCAGGTTGACGAAGCTGCACGCCTCCGTCATCATTTCCACTTTCTTTTCGCGGGGCAGGTTGCCGCCCCCGCGCATGCGAATGCAGTCGAGCAGCACGGAGTCGATCTTATGAAAAATATTGTAGGAGGAAAAAGGGTCTTGGAAAATGGCCTGGATGTTGCGCCAGTATTCTTGCTTTTTCCTGCCGGAGCTAAGATCGCGCTTTTTGCCTTGAAAATAAATTTCGCCTTCGGTGACGCTGATTAGTCCTAGCAACATTTTGGCCAGCGTCGTCTTGCCGCTGCCCGACTCGCCGACGATAGAGACGATTTCCCCCTCGTGAAAGTCGAAATCAACATGATCGACTGCAATTGTCTTATGGCGCCCAAAACCGAAAATTTTGGTTACTCCTCTGCCACTCAGGCACGGATTCCCTTTATTCACCATGCTCGTACGCCCTCCTTAGCTCCTCTTCTGGTAAGATGCACCGATAGGCTCGACCATGTCCCACCTCGTACAAAGGCACCGACGTCACCCTGCATTCGGGTTTTACATATTTGCAACGATCGGCGAAGCGACATCCTGGGGGTGGATTTTTGAGGTTAGGCGGCGCGCCGGGGATAGCCGTGAGCTTGGCGCTGCGCAGACCGCTTTCCGGCACAAGGATAGAGCCCATCAGTCCTTTTGAGTATGGATGGAGAGGATCGAAGACAGTCTGTTTGGCCGTGCCGCGTTCCACAATCTGGCCTGCATACATCACCATGATGTCGTCGGCGACGTTGTATAGCAGCGGCAGCTCATGGGTGATGAAGATCATCGCTTTGATGAAGCCGCTCTCCATCATGTCGCGCAACATCTTGATGACCATCTTCTGCGACGTGACGTCCAACGCCGAGGAGGGCTCGTCGGCGATCAGCACCTTCGGCGTTAAAGTGACGGCCACGGCGATCACGGTGCGCTGTTTCATGCCGCCCGACAACTCCACCGGATATTTCTGCAATACTTCGGCCGGCAATCCTAAGCGTTCGAAGAGCGCGCGAGCATGATCGTAGATCATCTGCTTGGTCCAGGTCGGATCATGGGCGCGAATGACGTCTCCGATGAAGTCAATCACTTTGCGCGTCGGATTGAGCGCATTCATCGCCGCCTGGGGAATATAGGCGATTTCCTTTCCAAGGATTGACTTACGCACTTCATCCGGCTTCATGCCGGTGATGTTTTGACCGTCGATGATGATCTCGCCGCTGATATAATGTAGAGGAGGAAAGTAATAGCCCATCAGGCTCAACGCCAGCGTGGATTTGCCGCAGCCCGACTCGCCGGCGATGCCCAGTGTCTTGCCTTCCTCGATCTTTAACGACACGCGATCCACCGCGTAGACATCTTCTTTGTAACGGGTGACATATTTGGTGCTCAGGTCGCGCACCTCAAGCATGACTCTTCCCATCGCTTCACTCAATCTCTTAAAGCAGGATTGAACACTTGATCGAGCCCTGTGTTCATCAGGTTCATGGAAAAGGAAACCAGCGCAATCGTCACGAGCACCGGCAGATACGCCCACCATTTGCCCAGAATGTGCGCCTGATAAATCATCGCCCAGTTCATCATCAGTCCGAGCGTGGGCGTTTCTGTAGTACGCGGCCCCAGCCCCAGAATGGAGAGCCCCGCCTCCGCCAGGATGCCCGAAGAGACCTGCAGGATGAAGGCCATCACCACATAAGAGGCGATGTAGGGCAAAATGTCAACCAGGATGATGCGCGGCACCGAATGGCCGGACAGCTTCGACAAGTTGACGTGGTCGCGATTCCGCAAGGAAAGCACCTGAGAACGCACGGCTCTGGCCGTCCACACCCAGGAGGTGAAGCCGATCACCATGGCAATGGTGATGGCGCCGCGTTTGTCCTGGCCGATGCTGAAGGAAATGAGGATGAGCAACACGAAGGTGGGAATGACGGTGAACAGGTTGGTGAAGAACATGAGCACGTCGTCGACCAGTCCGCCGATGTATCCTGCCAGCAACCCTAACGTCAGCCCGATAGTCGTAGCGATCAATCCCGCCACCAGGCCGATCACCAGGGAGACGGCCGTGGCGGCGACCAGTTGGGTGAGCACGTCGCGACCAAAGTTGTCCGTGCCCAATGCCAGGATGCGCACGTTGGCGACCTCATCCACATTAGCGTAGTCCGTCTGCCGAATGAGCGCTTTTTGCTCAAGGGCGCCTGTCTCAGAATTAGGTGCAGCAATGATGGCTGGCTCTGTGGAGAGCAGCCCATCGATGGAAGCGTTGACGCGCTGGAAATAGCGATGTCTGGCGAAAGTCATCCCCGGCAGGCGCAGATCGGGGTTGTAGTTCGCCTCCCACAATGCCAGAAGTTTTTCTGTGTCGTCAATATCGATCTCATCTTCAGGCACGCCAAACGCCACCAGCCACTCCTTCATGGCGACGCGATCTTCCTGACGGAGCTTGTTTCCAATGCGATTGGCAGCGGCGTCCTCAAGATTCAATGTGTATAGGGTCGGTGCATGAATGGCGTCGTAGACGTTCACATAGATGCCTGGTGGGAAAAAGGTCCCCTGTCCGATAATTTGCAACGGTGGATGACGAACCACCCAGGGGTAAATGATGACGATCAAAAGGATCGTCATCAGGATGGAGAAACCAACAATAAATTTGCCGGAGCGAAAAACCTGTCGAAGTGTATGCTGCATAAGCGGCTTATCCTTTAATCAGACTGAGCGGCCTTAATGCGCGGGTCGATCACGCCGTACAAAATCTCGAGGATAAAGTTGGCGGTCAACACCATGAAGGTGATGATCAGCGTTGCGGCGGAGATGAGCGGGTAATCCTGCCCCATGACGCCGTTCAACAATGTCGTGCCAAGCCCTGGATAACTGAAGACGATCTCCGCAATCAGCGCGCCGCCGACCATCGTGCCGAGCGCCAGCGCCAGACCGGTCACCTGCGGCAACATGGCGTTGCGAAAGACGTAGGCGACGATCTTGTCATCCTTGATGCCCATGAAGCGGGCGAATTTCACGTAGTCCGCATTCAATTCGTAGATCGACATCGAACGCATCCCAATCGCCTGCCCGCCAATTGCGATCAGCACGATCGACCAGAAAGGCAACTGATAGTGGACAAAGGCAGACCATAGAAAGGTAGGCGTCAGGCTGGGGATGAGCGTATAGCCGTAGCCGCCTGACGTTGGGAACCACTTCAGATGTACGGCGAAGATCACCAGGAGAATCACAGCCATGCCAAAGGCAGGAAAGCTGCTCAGGAAAAGTGCTGAGGGCATCAACACTTTGTCAAAACCGCCTCGAAGATATGCGGCCATAGCGCCGAGCACGTTCCCTAGAATCCAACCGACGATAATCGCCGGAAATTGCAAAATCAGCGTCCACCCGATCGAGGCGCTGATCACCTCCGCCACCGTGCGCGGATACTGGCTAAAGGAAAAGCCGAAATCCCCGCGAAACACGTTGCGCACATAGATAAAAAACTGCTCGATGATCGGCTTATCGGTGCCGAACAGCTCGGTGTACTGCTGATAGATCGCCTGCACGCCGGTCGGATTGCTGATGCCTTGCGCCTGGCGCGCCACGATCGCCGCCACCGGGTCGCCGGGCATCAGACGCGGCAACGTGAAATTCAAGATGAAGGCGAATACAAATGTAATCGCAAACCACCCGAGTTTGTTGAGGAAGTATTTGGTGTAGCCTTTCAACGCAACCCTTCCTTTGATCTGTCAAACCGGCAAGGCTGTGAAAGCGACGCCTTGCCCCACCCTACCCACCAATGCCACACAACGAATGCCGGAATGTCCGGGAAAAATGTGCTCCAGGGCCGAAAAAGTTTGCTATTGTAGAGAGGCTGTGAGAGGCCCTCTCTATAGGCTTCTCGGAGAGGGCCTCTGTAAATCCCACTACGGCTCTACAAGCGTGAGGTTATAGAGGCCGGCGATGCTCCAGCCGTCGGTCAGGTTGAGCGGCGGGACAGGCGGGTTCGTGCCATCGCCCTGATGGGGGAAATTGGTCCAGACGCTCTCGTTGACGGTGTGGAAGTTCTGCGGCCGATACATCAGCGTGAAGGACGGCACGTCGGTCAGATAGATCTCGACCAGCCGCGTGTACATTTCCTTCAGCTTGGCCTCGTCGGTCTCATGCGGGATCAATTTCAGCAGCTCATCCACCTCGGGGTTGGAGTACTGACCCCAGTTGCCGCTCCAGTTGCTCGGCAGGCCGATCCACTCCGAGCTGAGCAGGTTGCGGATGCGACCCCACGGTTGCGTCGGGCCGGCGCCGGCGCTCCACATCATGAAGATCTCGTAGCCGGGCGGCAGCGGTGTGTCGGACTTGGTGACGACCGTCTGGTAGACCGACCACTCGGGGAAGTTGGTGGTGATGTCGATACCGATCTGCTTGCCGGCTGCAGCCACGATCTCGATGGCGGCCTGCCAGTCGGACCAGCCGTTCGGGCAGGTGGCGACATAGCTCAGCTTCTGACCGTTGTACTCGCGCCAGCCGTCGCCATCGGTGTCGACGACGCCGCACTCATCCAGCAGCTTCTTGGCACCTTCGATGTCGTTGCCCACCCACTGCAGATGCTTGACCGCCTCGCGATTGTACATGGCCTGCTCAAAGGGCGTCGGGTTCATCAACGAACGCGGCACCTGCTCAAACGTGGCGGACTGGTTGGTCATGGCGTTGGCGATGATCGCCGGGTAGTCAACAGCGATTGCGATTGCTTTGCGAATGCAGACCTGGTCCAGGCCGTGCGCCTTCAGGTTGTAGAACGCCGTCGGCAGGCTGGCGCCAATGTGGTAAGGTGGATCAGGCAGATAAGTGGAGATAGGTAGGTTCTGCTTCTCCCACAAATCCTGCACATTGGAGTTGAACTGTTGACTGACGTCGACTTCGCCAGCGGCCAGCGCCGTCGTGCCGGCTGCGTTGTCCTTGAAGATTACGTGCGCCAGATACTTAGGCGCCGGCAGCTTGCCCCACATGCTGGGATCCTGGCCCCAGTAGTTGTCGTTGCGCACCAGCACGACTTTGGTGTCGTCGGCGAAGAACTTACCATAGGGGCCGGAATAGACGACGTCTTCAGCCGGATCGGCCAGCAGTTTGGTGGGATCGCCGCCGCTGCGCTCCTCCAGCTTCTGCGTCCAGGCTTTCTGGACGACGTAGTTGGTGCTCAAGTACGCCTGAACAATCAGGGGGTTGACGGCGCGCCCATTCTCGTCCAACTTCGCCTTGATCACAACCGTCTGCGGATCGACTGCTTCGATGGTTTCGATGTAGTCTCGGTTGGCGGCGCCGATCGCCGTCTCATACTTAACGTGCGTAGCCCAGGTATAGGCGACGTCTTCGGCGGTCACCGGCGTGCCGTCGCTCCAGCGCGCAGCCGGCTTAATCTTGAACGTAATCTCAGTGCGATCTTCGTTCCAAGACCAATCGCCGTCGGCGAGCAGCGGATATTGTTTGCCGTCCAGCATGTTGTAGAGATACGGCGTCTCGAACATGGTCACGCGGGCGCTGTCTTGTTGCGCAATGGCCATGCCGTTATTGTTGCTGTTGGAATAGGGATTCCAACCGACCACCGGACCCCATTGGAAGCCGTTGTAGTAAAGCGTCTCCTTGCGGGGCAACGCATCTGCGCTCACCGGAGCAGCGGCCTCCGTCGGCGCGGCCTCCGTCGGCGCCTCTGTAGGTTGCGCCGGCTGCTGCTGGGGCGCCGGCTGCTCCTGAGCCGGTTGCTGCGCCGGCGCAGGGGTCGCTCCGCCACCACAGGCGGCTAGCACCATACCGGCAATCATCAGCAAAATCATCAATAGATTGAAGCGATGTTTCATGCTTGCCTCCTGAAAAACGTCTAAAGGTTCAAATCATCAAAAACAACCTCAGATAAATCGGTCGCCTCCAGCTTTCTCGAAATCTTTCACCTCCTCTTGTCAATTTGTAGTTTGATTTTTTATGTGACCGCAGACTCGGCGCTGCAACGCAACGCCTGCCCACAGGACATACGAATCACCAGCCTGGCTGGCAACACAATATGTTGAACGTTAGTCTCCGACATAGATGTTGCCGGAATTTCTAACTTTTCAATCAGTGTTGCAGCCGCCAGGAACCCGATTTTTTCGATTGGATGATGAATCGTCGTCAAAGGTGGATCCGCTATGGCTGCCGAGGGCATATCGTCAAACCCCACCACGGCAATGTCATCAGGAACTTTTAACCCCGCCGCCTGAATTGCCTTGATCGCACCGATAGCCATGCTGTCGCTGGCAGCGAAAACAGCATCTGGTCGTGGCCTGAACTGCAGCAGGCGCTCCATGGCGCGCTTTCCGCTCATCTCTGACCAATCCCCCTCTTGGATGTATTCCGGGGGCGGCTCAATTCCCGCCTTTCGCAACGCACAAAGATAACCTTCCAGACGATCGATAGCGCCGACCAAATTTAAAACGCCAGTGATGGTGGCAATCCGCCGATACCCCAAATTCAACAGGTGCTGAGTGGCTAAACTCGCCCCCTTTACGTTGTCGACATTCACAGATGCAATGTCAGTGCGACCGGGGATACGACCGATCATCACAAGTGGAAGATGCTTATCCAACAAATGCGGAACGAATGGATCGTCGAGCAAAGGCGGCGCAAGAAGCAGGCCGTCCATATGACGAGCGCGAATCAGCCAGCGATAGGTGTCGTCCGCCTGCCGCAACACCAGCGACAGCATGAGATAATACCCACGCTCGTCGCACGCCGTCGCACAGCCCTGAATCAACATTGAGAAATATGGATCGGTGAAGATTGTACTCAATGGCTGCGGTATCACCAACCCAATCACTCGACTCCGACGGCCGGCCAGTGCACGCGCAGCAAGATTAGGCTGAAAATCGTGCTCTCTAATGACCTTCCACACCCGTTCACGCGTCTCTGCTCGCACGTTTGGGCCGTGGTTGATAACCCGCGAAACGGTGGAGCGAGAGCACCCGGCGAGGCGAGCGATCTCTTCTAGCGTCATCTTCATCGCTGCCTAAGTTGTTATAATGTTTGATTGCAGCCCAAGGCTTAAAGACTTTCACCCTCTTCGTTGTTAAGCAACAAAATATGGCGGTGCGCCGTAGGCGATAAAAGATTATTATTTTGTTATCGTATTTTGTGAGAAAATTATTGTGAAAAGCTTGGGAGCGCTCCCAGGCGGACGTAATGTAACATACCTTTATTCTATTGTCAAGATATAAAATTCACCTTCCAGGTGCCTGGACCGCAAAAATTTGTCGAGCGCGCCTGACAAACCGGCTGGCGGTGAAATTCTTGAGTCGCCGCAGCATAACGACTCCGGCGCAGCCAGCGTCAGAACCCGCCATCTGACCAGCCCATAGACCCAACCATCAGACAGTGTCCTCAATCTCCACAGCCGTTACACTGAGGAAACTGGTGATGGCATGCATTGTCTGTCACCCTGTTGTTTGGCAACACATAAGGTCAAAGAATCACAACCGTCAGAAAGGAGCCTGCAATGGCGCAGCGCGTGCTGATCCTGGGCGCCGCAGGGCGCGATTTCCACAATTTCAATGTCTTCTTCCGCCATCATCCCGACTACGAAGTGGTGGCCTTCACCGCCACGCAAATTCCGTTCATCGAGAATCGCCGTTATCCGCCGGAGCTGGCGGGCGAACGCTATCCCCACGGCATTCCCATTCTCTCAGAAGATGAACTGGAGCGGCTGATCCTCGAGCAGCGCATCGATGTGGCCGTCTTCAGTTACAGCGATGTCTCCTATGAGCATGTGATGCACGTCAGCGCGCGCGTGATGGCGGCCGGCGCCAGCTTTTTACTCCTGGGGCCGACGCAGACGATGTTGACCTCCAGCAAACCGGTGGTGGCGATCTGCGCCTTGCGCACGGGCGCAGGCAAGAGCCAGACCAGCCGCGCCGTCGCGCGTACGCTGCGCGAGTTGGGGCGGCGCGTCGTCTCCGTGCGCCATCCCATGCCCTACGGCGACCTGGCAGCCCAGGCGGTCCAGCGTTTCGCCGCCATGGAAGACCTCGACCGCTATCACGTCACGATCGAGGAGCGCGAGGAGTATGAACCCCATATCGCCAACGGCGGCGTCATCTACGCCGGCGTCGACTACGAGCGCATCCTCCGTCAGGCCGAGGCCGAGGCGGACGTGCTGATTTGGGACGGCGGCAACAACGATCTTCCCTTTTTCAAACCTGATCTGTGGATGGTGGTGATCGACCCGCACCGCGCCGACCACGGCGTGCGCTACTTCCCCAGCGAGGTCAACCTGCGCAAGGCGGATGTTTTTATCATCAACAAGGTGGAGACCGCCTCCTTCGAGCAGGTGGAGCAGGCGCGCGAGATTGCGCTGCAGCTGAACCCCACCGCCACTGTGATCGACGCCGCCAGCCCGATCTTCGTCGAGGAGCACAGCCTGATCCGGAGGCGCCGCGTGCTGGTGATTGAAGACGGCCCCACCCTGACGCATGGCGAGATGAAATACGGCGCCGGTTGGGTGGCGGCGCGGCGCTTCGGCGCGGCGGAAGTGATCGATCCCAGGCCTTACGCCGTCGGCACCATCGCCGAAACCTTCGCCAGATACCCGCAGACCGGCCCGATCCTGCCGGCGATGGGCTACAGCGACCAACAGGTGGCGGAGCTGGAGGAGACGATCCGCCGCACGCCCGCCGACGTCGTGCTGGTCGCCACGCCGATCGACCTGCGTCGGCTCATTCACATCGACAAACCGGCGCTGCGCGTCCGCTACGAGCTACAAGAGGTGGGCGAACCGACGCTGCGCCAGGTGCTTGAACGATTTTTGCAGATACGCAACGCCGCAATGTAGAGACAGCTGCGCCGGCCTGGCCTTGGCGGGGATTACAGCGCGGCCACCATCGCCTGGAAGAGGGCCAGCCCCAGCCGCCCCGCGCCGCCCAGGGGATTCTGGATCGGCAGGACATGATCCTCCGGGTGCGGCATCAGCCCGACGACATTGCCGCGGCGGTTGCAGATGCCGGCGATGTCGGCGACCGAGCCATTGGGGTTGAGCGGATAAACGCCGTTGGCCGGCCGGCCTTCTGCATCGACGTAGCGAAACGCAACCAGCCCCTCCTGCTCGATTTCGGCCAGCATCTCCGCGTCCTTGACCTGGAAGTTGCCTTCGCCGTGCGCCACCGGACAAAAGATCAAATCTTCGATGTCGCGCAGAAAGGCAGCCTTCGCCCGCCGATTCACAGCCAGATGCACCCAGCGACATTCAAAGTGGCCGCCGGCGTTTTCCGTCAATGTGACGCGACGCAGCGCCATTTCTTCGATGGCTCGCAGCCCGGTCGCCGAACGATCCGCGCGAACGCCGGGCAACACTCCTGCTTTCACCAGCGCCTGAAAACCGTTGCAGATGCCGAGCACCAGCCTGCCGCGGTCGATGAAGTCATGAAGCTGGTCATGAAAGTACACCTGCAGGTCGAGCGCTAGCCGCACACCGGCGCCCAGCGCGTCGCCGTAGGAGAACCCGCCCGGCAGAAGCAACATCGGATAGTCGGTTAGTTTGCGTTCGCCGCAGCGCAGCTGATTGATGTGGACAATCTCCGGCGCGCCGCCCGCCAACTCACAGGCGCGAGCAGCTTCGGCGTCGCGGTTCACGCCCGATGCGTGCAAAATCAAAATCGCAGGCTTCATGCATTCACTGTCCCTTCCATGCCTTCACAAGCTGCTCTACCTGAAGATCGATGATGGCGGCGCCGTTCACCACCACGCTGAGCCGAGGCTCCTCCACAACCGTGCCGATCCAGGTCAACGTTTGTCCTGCAAAAAGAGCTTCAAAGGCAGGGGCGTCTGTCTCCGCCACCTCAATCAACAGCCGCCCGTTGCTTTCGCTAAACAGCAGCGGAATAATCAGAGCCCCTGCATCTGCAGACTCGATCAGCGCGTCCAGATGAACGACGGCGCCCAACCGCCCGGCGATGCACATTTCGGCCACAGCCACCGCCAGCCCCCCTTCGCTGAGATCATGGCAGGCGCGCACCAGTCCATCGCGCATGGCTCGATGCAACGCTCGATAGCGCTCCAGGGGCTTCTGCGGCATCGAAGGCGGCGCCCCGCTCCGTTCGCCGAGCAGCGCATTCAGCAGCGAACCTCCCAACTCCACCTTCGTTTCTCCAAGCAGATACAGCCGATTGCCCGGCGTCTTCAGCGCAGAAGTCACGCATGCATGCATGTCGGGGGCGATGCCGATGGCCGAGATCAACAGCGTGCCCGGGATCGGCTTGCCGTTGAACTCGTTGTAGAGGCTGTCCTTGCCCGAAATGAAGGGCGTGCGATAGGCGAGCGCAGCGTCATAGCAGCCCTGACAGGAGCGCACCAGCGCGCCCAATCGGTCGGGATATGTCGGGTTGCCCCAGCAAAAATTGTCTAGAATGGCGATGCGGTCGGGATCGGCGCCCACGGCAACGGCGTTGCGCACCGCTTCATCGACGGCGCTGATGGCCATCGCGTAAGGGTCGATGCGACCGATCAGGGGGTTGATGCCGTTGCTCAGCACAAACGCCCGATCATGCTTCCATGTCCCAAGCGGCTTGAGCACCGCGGCGTCCGCCGGGCCATCCAGCGCAGGGCCGACAAACGGCCGCACGATGGTTCCGCCGCGCACCTCGTGGTCATAAGTGCGCACCACATGCTCCTTGCTGGCGATGGAAGGGTGGCCCAGCATCGCCAACAGGACGTCGTTGAGGTCCATGCCTGGAAACTTCAACTCGACCCCGGCTTCGGGGAGCGGTTGAGCAGGCGGCGGCTCCTGATACTCTGCGCGTAAGGTGCGTCTGGGCAGTCCGTGATGCAGAAAATGCATCGACAGCTGGGCGACCACACGGTCGTTGAAACGCACCACCAGCTCCCCGTCGCCCGTGAACCGCCCCAACACGCTTAGCTCGACCTCCCACAGCTCGGCGAGCTGCTGCAGCTCCGGCAGCTTCTCCGGCGGAACGGCCAGCACCATACGCTCCTGCGCCTCGGAGATCCAGATTTCCCACGGCGCCAGCCCGGGATATTTCAGCGGCGCGTTGCAGAGATCGACGTCGACGCCGAGCGCCTCGCCCATTTCGCCGATGGCGGAGGAAAAACCGCCGGCTCCGCAATCCGTAATGGCGTTATACAGTCCCCGCTCGCGGGCGGCCTCCACCAGCTCGATCAATCCCTTTTCGGTGATCGGGTCTCCGATCTGCACGGCGCTGCCCGCAATTTCGCCGGTCTCGTGCGTCAATTCGGCGGAGGAGAAGGTGGCGCCGTGAATGCCATCGCGGCCGGTGCGACCGCCGATGACGACGACCAGATCTCCCTTCTGCGCACAGGTCGGATGTTTGCCGTGCGGCAACAACCCTGCACAGCCGCAGAACACCAGTGGGTTGCCCAGATAGCCTTCATCGTAGAGGATGGCGCCGTTGACGGTCGGCAGCCCCAGCTTGTTGCCATAGTCGCCGATGCCGGCCACCACCCCTTCGGCGATGCGCGCCGGATGGAGTACGCCTTCCGGCAACTGGTCATATGGAAAGTCCTGCGGGCCAAAGCAGAGGACGTCGGTCGTGGCGATGGGCCGCGCCGAGACGCCGATCACATCGCGCACGACGCCGCCCACCCCCGTATTGGCGCCGCCGAACGGTTCCAACGCAGAAGGATGGTTGTGCGTCTCCACCTTGAAAGCCAGGTCGTATTCGTCGTCAAAGGCGATGATGCCGGCATTGTCGACAAAGGCGGAGCGCAGCCACTCCGGCCACACGGCGTCGGTTGCAGCGCGCAGATAGCGGTGAATCAGGCCGTCGATCGTCTCCTGGCTGCGCACGGAGCCGTCGGCGTTGCGATGAACAAACTCGATGCGCGCTTTGAAGGTTTTATGAACGCAATGCTCGGACCACGTCTGCGCCAGCGTCTCCAGCTCGACGTCCGTCGGATCTCGCCCCAGTTCCACGTAATGGCGTTGGATGGCGCGCATCTCGTCCAGATCGAGCGAGAGCAGACGCGCCTTGCTGAGCGCCAGCAGCGCCGCGTCATCCAGGTCGCGCACGGGGATGATCTCAACGCGCTCGCCGGCCACCGTCTCATGCCCGAAGTGCACGGCGATTTCGCCCAGTGCAAAATGCTGCACGGTCTCGTTGCACAACAACAGTTGCGCCAATCGACGCAATTCCGCTTCGGTGAGATCGCCTTCTAACTCATAGCGGACGCCGGTCGCCGTCTCACAATCCGGCAGGCCGATCTCCGCCATGCTGCGGCGCAGTTCTCGCGCCGGCACGTCGGTCACGCCGGGGCGGAAAGCGACTTCGACCACATGCAGCGCTTGGGTTCCTGACGTTGGAGACTTCGGTGCAACGACTCCGGCCTCTCTCACTACGCGCCACACATCCGTGACCGGGTCCGCAAGCAACAGCCTGCAAAGGCGCTCGACCGCTTCATCGCCGGGATCGCGCTCAAGGAAATAGAGGCGCACCACCTCACAGCGTTTCACGCCATAAACGCCCAGCTTCGCCGCCCCACGCACAATGTGCTGACCCGCCGTCGGATGGATGTTGCGCACTTCGACACGAACGGTCATCGCCATGACTTCCTCTCGGAGACTCTCAGAGATTTAAGACAAAAGGTTCTGTGTGTGTCTGCCCATATTTATTCCGGCAAGCGCCAAAATTCAATTCTATCACAGCGCCTCGACGGACGCTTCTCGGCCTGCACGAAAAAACGGGGACGCAGCCGCGTCCCCGTTTTTCAATCCCAATCAAGGTCTCATGGAGCGTTCAGCGCTCAATGCTTACAGACGACCGACCTCCGGTGAAAGCAAATCCGAGCCTCTATTCGGCGACCTCGGCCAGCACAGAGGACTCACCCATCGACGCCTCATGGTCGGCGGGTGCTGTATTCGAGGCGCTGCCTTCCGCTTCACCCTGCTCAGCGCTAGGAGCAATCTGCCAGTCGACTTCTGGCTCGGGCTGCGCCTGTTTGAGGCTCAGCCCCAACCGGCGCTTGTCGCCTTCGATGCGGATGATGCGCAGGTCATACACATCGCCTTCGTTGACGACCTCTTTCGGATGCGTGACGCGTCGGTCGGCGAGCTCGCTGATGTGAATCAAGCCTTCGATGCCGGTGTCGACCAGGCGGGCGAAGGCGCCGAAATTCACCAGCTTGGTGATGCGTCCCTTGACAATTTGGCCGACCTGATAGGTGTTGTCGATCACTTCCCACGGTTGAGGCGTCAGTCGGCGCAAGCTCAGACCGATGCGTCGGCGCTCGTTGTCGATGCTGAGGATTTGCACATTGACGCGATCGCCGATCTTAACGACCTCGCTTGGATGCGTGACGCGGTTCCAGCTCAGCTCGCTGAGATGGATCAGACCGTCGGCGCCGCCGAGGTCGACGAAGGCGCCGAAGTCGGCGATGCTGCTGATCACACCTTCCATCACTGCGCCTTCATGCAAGGTGTCGAGGAGCTGCTCCTTCTGTTGTCGGCGCCACTCGCGCATGGCGAGCCGTTCCGAAAGGATCAGGCGATTGCGTTTGCGATCGATGTCGATCACTTTCAGCTTCAGCTTTTCACCCAACAGCGATGCATAGCGGCTGTCGGCGTCCTCTTCGCCGGTGCTCGCCGGCGCGCTGACCAACTGACTGGCCGGCACAAAGCCGCGCACCTGCCCCAGTCGCACGATGACGCCGCCGCGGTTGTATGCATCCACCGGGCATTCGAAAATCTCCTGGCTTTGCATCAGCGCTTCGGCGCGTTCCCAGTCTTTTTCGGCGAGCGCCCGGCTGATGCTGAGCTGGAGATTGCCATCGCGATCTTCGCGCATGACGTAGACCGGCACTTCGTCCCCCACCTTCAGAGACGCAAGCGCCTCGCCGAGCCGCTCAAGCTCTCGCCCGGACACAACGCCTTCTGACTTGAAGCCGATGTCCACCAGAATTTCATGGGGGCGTTTGTCGACGATGACGCCGGTGCGAATCTCGCCTGCCACTGGCTCTTGAATGGAGCGGTCGATTTCATCCAACCATGCCGCCATCGGATGGTCATATGCGCCGCCGTTTAGCCAGCTTTGTCCACCGTTCGACGCTGCTTGCAAATCACTCATACAGCTTTAAAATCCTCCGAAAACAGAATTTTTATCCTATCACCCGATCGGTGATGAATACGCTTTCAGTCGCCCACCCACGCAATCATTTCAATCTCGATCAGACCGTTTTTGGGCAGAGCCGCCACCTGGACGGTGCTGCGCGCAGGCGGTTCTTCGCCAAAGACTTCCGCATAGATGCGGTTGACGACTGTAAAATCCGCCATGTCCGCCAGGAAGATCGTCGTTTTGACGACGTCTTTCGTGGTGGCTCCCGCCGCCGCTAAAACGGCCTGCATATTGGCCAGGGCCTGACGCGTCTGCGCCTCGATCCCGTCGCGCAATTCGCCGGTGACAGGATCGAGACCTAGCTGGCCGGATGCAAACAAAAATTGACCCACGCGAACTGCCTGCGAATAGGGGCCAATGGCGGCGGGCGCGCCTGAAGTGTTGACGATCTGTTTACCCATGTCGATTTAACTCATTGATCAGGGTGTGCGCTGTTGTGCGATTCCGAGGAAAAGATCGACGCTTCCCGTGTCGAGGTTGTAACGCTTGGCCGTTTACAATCAATCTTCAGTCACCAACTTTCCCTGGGAATCATGCTTACGATTTTACTGACTCTCGATATTCTCGTCAAAAAACGCCTCAGGTCAAAACGAAAAATACATTTTTGGCGCCGCAGCGATGTGGGGCTGCCCGATCGACGACAGGAGTCAATCCGGCACCATCGGCAGGCTGCGGCGCATGATTTCATAGTTCTCCAGCGCGCGCCCGGCTCCGAGTGCGACGCAGGCGATCGGATTTTCTGCAACATAGGCAGGGACGCCGGTTTCCTGCGTCAACAGCTGCGCAATGTTGCGCAGCTGCGCGCTGCCGCCTGTCAGCACCATGCCGCGGTCGATGATGTCGGCGGCCAGCTCCGGCGGCGTCTTTTCCAGCGTCGCGCGGACGGTGCTCACCACTGCCTGCAGCGGCTCCTGCAACGCCTCGGTGACCTCGCTGCTGCTGATCTGGATGATCTTGGGCAGTCCGGTGACTTGATCGCGGCCGCGCACCTCCATGAAGCGTTCATCCTCCATCGGCAGCGCACTGCCGATGCCGATCTTGATCTCCTCTGCGGTCTGCTCTCCGATCAAAAGATTGTACTTCTTGCGCACGTAGTTGATGATGGCCTCGTCAAAGCGATTGCCGCCGATGCGCACGCTGCTCCAGACCACGATGTCGTACATGGAAACGACGGCGGCCTCCGTGGTGCCCCCGCCCATGTCCACCACCATGTTGCCCGTCGGCGTGCCGATCGGGAGGCCGGCCCCATAGGCGGCGGCCAGCGGTTCGGGAATCAGGTACGCTGCGCCGGCGCCGGCCTGCATGGCGGCGTCGTGCACGGCGCGCTCTTCGACGCTGGTCACCCCGCGCGGGGTGCTGATCATGACTCTAGGACGAAACAAGGGGCGGAAAAGGGGATTGTGATCGCCAGCCACTGTTTGAATCAGGTAGCGCAACATCGCCTCCGTCACCACAAAGTCGGCGATGACGCCGTCGCGAATCGGCCGCGCCACTTCGATGCTTTCAGGCGTGCGCCCCAACATGTCATAGGCTTCATGGCCGACCGCCACCATCGTGTTGTCGCGCACACGGATGGCGACCACCGACGGCTCATTCAATACGATGCCGCGCCCCTTGACGTGAACAAGGACGTTGACGGTTCCCAGGTCGATGCCGATTTGTTTACCGAACATAATTGCTTATCTATACGAATCGCTCCTGACGACATAAATCGTCAACTTTACCATTATACGTTCCAGTCCAGATTCATCCCAAATCGACGAAGCGGAAACCGCAATCTATTACAACAATTTTGCGCAGGCGCAACCGGGCGCTGCAACGTTCTGATCGGACGGAAAATTGTGGATGGCTCCAAAAGAAAAAGCAGAGCTTGCGATGCAAAGTGCAAACTCTGCTTTAGCGATGCACCTAAGAAAGAGGTTGAGGAGATCGCCACGGTCAGTGGTTCTCGCCTCCGCCCTCCCCCTCAAACTGAGGGACGGCGCTGGTTCGACGTCCTGCGCGTCGCCGCGCCACCTTCAGCCGCAACGAGCTGCGGCGCAGCGAGGCCATGATCTCAGGCACCCTCTGAGGCGGCGGGCTCTCGGCCAACAGTTTGCGCGCCCGTTCGAGCGCAGCCTGTGCGCGCTGCTCGTCGATTTCTTCGCTGGATTCGGCCACATCGGCCAGGATCGTCACCTTGTCTGGCCGCACCTCGACGACGCCGCCGCTGACGGCAATGTATTCATTGCCTTCGCGCCGATGCAACACGATCTCGCCGATGTCCAGCGTCGAAAGCAGCGGCGCATGCCCGCGCAGGACGCCCATCTGCCCATTCGCCCCCGGCAGCGTGACCATATCGACCTCGCCGCTGAAGAGCATTTTTTCCGGTGTGACAATGTCCACCTTGATGCCCATGAATGAAGACTCCTTCAAACCAAGCTTCTCGCTGCGCCTTGCACAGAGAGGCGACGTAGGCTTCTCTGCGTTTTTGCGCTGCGCCCCTCTCTTTCCTGCGCAGGCCTGTTTTTTACTGACTGCGCATTCGTTCGGCGTTCTCGAGCGCTTCTTCGATCGTGCCGACCATGTAGAAAGCCTGCTCCGGCAGATCGTCGTGCTTGCCGTCGAGAATTTCGCGGAAGCCGCGCACGGTGTCCTCGATCTTGACGTAGCGACCTTCGCGGCCTGTAAACTGGGCTGCAACAAACATGGGCTGCGTCAGGAAGCGCTGAATCTTACGCGCGCGCGCCACGATCAGCTTGTCATCTTCGCTCAGCTCTTCGACGCCGAGGATGGCGATGATGTCCTGCAGGTCCTTATAGCGTTGAAGCGTCTGCTGCACCTGGCGGGCGACGTTGTAATGCTCTTCGCCCACGATCAGCGGGTCCAGGATGCGACTGGTCGAACCCAACGGGTCGACCGCCGGGAAGAGACCCTGGTCGGCCAGCGAGCGCTGCAGCGTGATTGTGGCGTCCAGGTGGGCGAAGGTCGTGGCCGGCGCCGGGTCGGTGTAGTCGTCCGCAGGCACGTAGACCGCCTGCATCGACGTGATCGAGCCTTTCTTGGTGGAGGTGATGCGCTCCTGCAGATCGCCCATGTCGGTGCCCAGGGTCGGCGCGTAGCCGACGGCGCTGGGCAGGCGCCCGAGCAGCGAGGAGACCTCCGAACCGGCCTGCACGAAGCGGAAGATGTTGTCGATGAAGAGCAGGACGTCGCGGCCTTCATCGCGGAAATACTCCGCCATCGTGACGCCAGTCAGGCCGACGCGCAAGCGGGCGCCGGGCGGCTCGTTCATCTGACCGAAGACCATCACCGTCGAGTTGATCACGCCCGACTCGATCATCTCGCGCATGAGGTCGTTACCCTCGCGGCTGCGCTCGCCTACGCCGGCGAAGACTGAATAACCGCTGTGAAACTCGGCGACGTTGTGGATCAGCTCCTGGATCACGACCGTCTTGCCCACGCCGGCGCCGCCGAAGATGCCGGTCTTGCCGCCGCGCGTGAAGGGTGCGATCAGGTCGATGACCTTGATGCCGGTCTCAAACATCTCGGCCTTGGTGCTCTGTTCGGCGAAGGGGGGCGCCGGGCGATGAATGGGATAGCGCACTTCCGCTTTCACTTCGCCCTTGCCGTCGATCGGATCGCCGGTGACGTTGAAAAGACGGCCCAAGGTGGCGGGGCCAACCGGCACCATGATCGGCTCGCCGTCAGAAACGGCCGTCATGCCGCGGCGAAGGCCGTCTGTGCTGCCCATGGCGACGGAGCGCACCACGCCATCGCCGAGATGTTGCTCGACTTCCAGAACCAATGTCGAGCCATCATCCATCTTGACGTGAATGGCGTCATAAATTTCGGGCAATTCGCCGGCGGGAAAGACCACATCGACGACCGGCCCTACAACACTTTGAATCGTGCCAATCATTTGTTCGGGCACGGATGACCTCCTTACACTCGATTCTCTCGAACTCTCTTTAATCTCTGTTTCGTCGGCGAGTGCGACGACGCCTTTTCTCAGATTTGTTCCAGCTCAGCCGTCAACCAATCGCTGCGGCTGGAGTGGGTGAGCGCTTCGGCGCTTTCCAGCGCGCTGGCGCCGCCGACGATGTCCATCAGTTCGCTGGTAATTGCGCTTTGTCGCGCTTTATTGTACGTCAGCGTTAAGTCCTCGATCAACTCATCGGCTGCATCCGTCGCGTTGCGCATCGCCACCATGCGCGCAGAGTGCTCGCTTGCCAGGGACTCGTAGATCGCCTGCAAGACCTGCACCTCGGTGAAGCCATAGAGCACGCGGTTGAGCACCGCCTCCGGAGAAGGCTCAAAAATATATTCGGGCGCCATGGTGACGGACGGCTCGGCCGGTTCGACCGGCAGCAATTTGCGCGCTACAGGAACCTGCTTGATGGTGTTGATGAAGTCGGTGTAGACCATCATCACTTCGTCGACGTAGCCGGACAGAAAGTCATCCATCAACACGCGCACGATCGGGGCGATGTGAAAGGTCGTTGGATTATCCGGCAGTCCGGTGAACTCGGCGCGCACGACCGGGTCGTAGCGAAGCAGCCATTCTCTTCCCTTCTTGCCGACGGTGACGACCGAGACATCTGCGCCGGCTGCGCGCTTTTCGCGCATCAGCTGGGCGTTGCGACGGATGACGTTGGCGTTGAAGCCGCCCGCCAAGCCGCGGTCGGCGGTGATGAGCAGGATGCCGCAGCGCTTCACCGGCCGGGGATGAATCAGTGGGTTGAGTTCATTCTCCGTGCTGGTGAGGCGCGCAATGTAGCTCAGCACCTCGCGCGCCTGTCGGGCGTAGGGACGCGTCGCCAGCACCTGTTGCTGCGCTTTGCGCATCTTGGCGGCGGAGACAGCCTCCATCGCCTTTGTAACCTGTGCAATGTTTCTGACCGACCGAATGCGACGTCGGATTTCACGCGTTAAGTTCGCCAAGGTGATTCTTCCTCGTTACCACGTCTGTTACGACTGCGGCGGCTGCCACGAAGCGTTGAAATCGTCGATCGCCACGCTCAACGCATCGATGATCTCCGGCGACAGGTCCTGGGTGCGCAGGATCGACTGCCCGATCTCCGGATGATTGGCGTCCATGTAAGCGTGCATTGCCGCTTCCCACTGCTTGACATACTGAACGGGTATTTTATCGAGCTTGCCGGCCCCGGCCGCCCACAGGCTCATCACCTGTTTGTCGAGCGCCATCGGCACGTACTGTCCTTGTTTGAGCAGCTCCGTCAACCGACGACCTCGATCGAGCTGGCGCTGCGTGGCCGGGTCGAGGTCAGAGCCAAATTGGGCGAAGGCGGCCAGCTCGCGATATTGGCTCAGCTCCAGTTTCAGACGGCCGGCGACCTTCTTCATCGCTTTGGTCTGGGCAGCGCCGCCGACGCGGCTGACCGAGATGCCGACGTTCAACGCCGGGCGAATGCCTGCATAGAAGAGATCGGATTCCAGGAAGATCTGGCCGTCGGTGATCGAAATCACGTTGGTCGGGATATACGCCGAGACATCGCCCGCCTGCGTCTCGATCACTGGCAACGCAGTCAGGCTGCCGCCGCCGAATTCATCGGCCAGACGCGCCGCGCGTTCGAGCAGACGGCTGTGCAGGTAGAAGACGTCGCCGGGGTACGCCTCGCGACCCGGGGGGCGGCGCAGCAGCAGCGAGACCTGGCGGTAGGCCTGGGCGTGTTTGGAAAGATCGTCGTAGACGATCAGCGCGTCGCGCCCTTGCTCCATGAACTCCTCGCCGATGGCGCAGCCCGCAAACGGCGCCAGATATTGCAGCGCGGCGGGGTCGGAGGCCGAAGCGCTGACGACAATCGTGTATTCCATTGCGCCGTACTTTTCGAGCGTGCCCACCACCTGAGCCACCGAAGATTGCTTCTGACCGATCGCCACGTAGATGCAGATCAGGTCTTTGCCCTTCTGATTGATGATGGTGTCCAGCGCAATGGCGGTTTTGCCGGTCTGCCGGTCGCCGATGATCAGCTCGCGCTGGCCGCGGCCGATGGGGATGAGAGCGTCAATGGCGGTGATGCCGGTCGCCACCGGCGTGTTCACCGGTTGCCGTTTGATGACGCCGGGCGCGATGCGCTCCACCGGGCGATATTTGTCCGACTTGATGGGGCCTTTGCCGTCGATCGGCTGACCGACGGCGTTGATCACGCGGCCGATCATGGCGTCGCCCACGGGCACCGAGGCGATGCGACCGGTGCGCCGCACGAGGTCGCCTTCCTCAATATGTTGGTACTCCCCCATAATGATGATGCCGACATTTTCGGCGGTCAGGTTGAGGGCGATGCCGAGGGTGCCAGTCTTCGGAAACTCCACCAGCTCGCTGGCCATGACGTTGGTCAGGCCGGTGGCCAGCGCAATGCCGTCGCCGACTTCGTAGACTTCGCCGACGTCGATCTGGCTAGGCGCTGGCGTATAGTTGAGGATCTGTTGCTTTAATAACGCTGTGATGTCATCGATGCGCACAGCCATTTGAATCACTTCCTCCTGTTAACGAACCACCGACACAATCGACTCGCGCAAAGCCGCCAAACGGGAAGCGATCGAGTTATCGATCAGCCGGTCGCCCACGCGCACGCGCAGCCCACCCATCAACGACGGGTCTACGCTGAAGCTGAAAATCAGGCCGGGGCCATATTCCTCGGCGAGCCGCTTGCGCAGCTGCTCCTTTTCGTCCTCGGTCAGCTCGACGGCGCTGGTGACCTCCACCTTGATGGCCTCCGCCTTGCCAGAGGCGACCTGGGCGACGCGCGTCGCCACGTCCTCCACCAGGTTGAGATCGCCGGCGTCGACCATCACTTTCAGCAAATTGACGATTTCCACCGGCGTGTCGGCGGGCAGCGCTTTTTCGAGAGCGGCCGCCTTTTCGGCGCTGCTCTTGCTGCTGTCTGCAAGGGAGGCGATCAACTTTTCATCGGACAGGGCCCGTTGCGCCTGCTCGAAGGCCTGCCGCCAGCGTTCCAGCTGCGCCAGCCAAAGCGCCTGTGCATAGCGGTTCACCCGCTCCTGCTTGCTGCTCATTTGCCCTTACCCCCGGCGTTCGCCAGAAACTCCGCCACGAAGCGCTGTTGTTCGGCCCTATTGGCAAGCTCGCGCCCGAGCAATTTCTCCGTAGCCATGATGGCCAGATCGGCGATCTGTTTGTTGGCCTCCGCCAGCGCCGTCTCGACCTGCCTGGCGGCCTCGGCCTGGGCCTTCATGCGGATCTCGGTCGCCTCTTGCTCGGCGCGGCTGCGAATTTCTTGCGCAATCCGCTCAGCATCGCGCGTGGCCTGGGCGCGAATCTCCTGCGCCTCACGGCGCGCCTGCTCCAGGATTTTGGCTTTCTCCTGCTCCGCCTCGCGTGCGGCGGCGCTGACGCGTTCTGCGTCCTTCATGCTCTGGGCGATGCGCTCTTTGCGCGCGTTGAGCATGTTGAGCACCGGCTGATAGAGGAACATGCGCAACAGCACGATCAGTAACAGGAAGTTGACGATCTGCGCCAGTAGCAGCGACCATTCAATTCCAAGTGCGTCCACGAATTTGCCTCCTTCTTCACCTTGCGATCACATCGGCCGGAGCTCTGTAATCGCTGCGCCTGGACTTAGACGAATTTGAGCAACAGCGCAATCACCAGAGCGAAAATACCGATGGACTCGGCGAAGGCGATCGCCAGAATCATGTTCGTCTGCACGGTGCCGGCGGCTTCCGGGTTGCGCCCCATCGCTTCCATGGCTTTCGAACCGATCAGACCAATGCCAATGCCAGGCCCGATCGCGCCCAAACCCATCGCCAACGCTGCGCCAAGCTGTTTCATCGCATCGATATCCATTTTGCAAGCTCCTTTTTATTATGAGATGACGTAAGCTACGAAAAACTGTATTAATGATGTTCGTCGTGGCTGCCGTGGCTGATGGTCGCCATATGGAAGAAGACCAGGGCTAACATCATGAAAACCAACGCCTGCACAAAACCGACGAACAATTCCAACACATAAAAGGGCACCGGCAACAGGAAGGCGACCAGGAAAGCCATCGTCGCCAACACGATTTCGCCTGCAAAGACATTGCCAAAAAGACGAAAGCCGAAGGCGATCACACGGGCGAACTCCGACACCAGCTCGAGAATGCCCACAAAGCCGTTGATGCCTTTCATAAACGGGTTCGGGCCGCTGAAGTTGAAAAATTTATGGAAGTAGCTGCCGCCCAGGAAGCGCACGCCCCAAATCTGCACCATCACCATCGTTGAGATCGCCAGGGCGAAGGTGACGTTCAGGTCGGCGCTGGGCGCGCGGAAGAGCGGGATAAACTTGCCGTGCTCGCTTTCAGCGGCGGCTGGCGCCTCCTGCACGCGCTCCGGCGCCGCCAGCACAATGCTGCCTCCCGCCATCGCCAGTTGCCGGTCGAGGAGGCTGCCGGCATCGCTCTCGGACGCCGCCGCATGCTCGCCGTGTTTGTCTTTGTCGGTCGGATGATAGAAGCCGATGCTGCCGACGCCCGGAAGCATGCCAGACCAGTTGCTGATGATCACAAAAAGGAAAATTGTCGCCACCCAGGGGAAGAATTTCGAGGCGTTTTTGCCTGCAACGCTTTCGGCCAAGCCATACAGCGCCTCAATGATGGCCTCCATGAAGTTCTGGAAGGCGCCGGGAATCTCTTTCAGATTGAAGCGCACGGCCAGCGCCAGAAGGATAAGGACGATGTCGACAATGATCGTCGTCAAGACGGAATTGGTGAACCATTTAGGACCGGTGGAAAAAATCGGCTCGCCGGATAGAGCGACATGGGGAGGGGGCACGGGAGCAATGAATCGGATCAAGATGCTGGCTGCAAACAACCCAACGATCACGCTCGTCCAAATCTTACGCTGTTGGGTGCCCCACAAAAAATCGACGATTTTTTCGCGCATGGTGCAAAATGCTCCTTTGATAACAGGCGTAAGCCGACGATTCGGCTGGCGTTAATGAATATCGGCGTTAATAGATAATAATGTAAAATCGCATTTGGCGGCGTACAACGCACCTTTTCAGTTTTGCTCCGCTCCAGTGACTGCGGATGCTTCTGCAAGTTCTGGCTCGACGTCCGCTTCTGGCTCCACAGGCGCAACAACCTCGATAATTCTTTCAAATTCTAGTAGCGCCGTGCGCATAACAACGACAGTAGTGGCCGGGATGCAGATCAAGCTGACGATGAGCGTCAGCCAGGGCGAGACCGCCAGGATTTGATCCAACACGATCGCTGCCAGCGTCGGCGCAATCAACAGCAGCAGGACATATCTGATCAGACGCCGCCAGTCGATGCGCATGGACGACGTTTGCGCTTGACGCCCCTCGAGATGCATCTCGTTTCGTCCGTCTTCGATCTTCAAATTTCACTCACAGCAACGGTGACTGCACGCACATGACAGCAGCAGTGTAACCGACGGCGGCGGTACGACGCAATTCATACCGCGGGCATTCCGCCCGCAAGATGACAAGACCGAAGAAGCACGCTGTTTTCTGTCGTCAAACAGTGGCGATTATAGCAAGCGACGATTCCTTAGCGCAAATTTTCACATGGTTTTTGACCATTTGTCCGAAAAAGACCATCGCTTCCCTGTTTTTCGCATCCCGGCGGAGCCTCAGGCAAAGGCATCGTAGAGCGAGCGGATATGCAAGGCGCGCTCCGCCTGGGTGGGCGTCCACCCTGTCGGCAGCGGCGTCGTGACGATGCGTTGGCGCCCCGCCGGCAGGTCAAAGTAGTTGTCGCTGAAAATGGCGTCGACGCCTTCCAGGCCGAGTTCGACGAAACGGGCCAATGTGTCGCTCGTCAGCGCAATGACAAGCTGGCCATTTTGCTCGGAGATCGTTGCGTTCAGCGTCGGTTTGCGCAATTCGAGATGTTTCGTCGGCGCAAAGGTGGCGATGTTGCACGCAACCAATTCCTCGCCGCTCCAGAGTTCGGCCACGAAGAGAACGCGTCGTCGATTTTCCTCGTTGACTTCGGCGTCGAAGTTCAGCTCGACGACAGGAGTGTTGGCGAGCGGCGCGGCCTGCACCGCCTGCTCTCCGCTGCGCAGCGCCGCGCCGTCGAGCGTCTCCAGCGTCCAACGCACGACGCCTGTCCAGGGCCGCCGCAGATCGCTGGTGACATGCACCGCCATGCGCGTCCCGTCATCTTCAATTGAAAGCAGCACCGGAGCGTAGAAGCGTCGCGCTGCGTAATGCAACGCCTTCCAACGCCCGAAGTAATCCAGGCTCGACCAGGAGGCCACCGGCCAGCAGTCGTTGAGCTGCCAGTAGAGCGTCCCGCTGACGCGATCCATGTGGCGGCGCCAGTGCTCGACGCCGTAGCGGATGCCTTCCGCCTGGAGCACCAGGCTCATATAGACCAGCGATGGGAAATCTTTGGGCATGCGATAGTTCTCGGTCATCTGGGCGATGATCAGCCCGTTGCCGGCAGCGTTCTTCTGGTGATGCTCCATAATATAAGAAGTCATGTTCCAGTCCGGCTCATCGGCGTACGTGCGGATCGTCGCCAAGGGCGGCAACGCCTGGAAGCCAAACTCGCTCATGAAGCGCGGGAATTGCTCGCGATAGGCGGTGAAGGGCTTGCGGCTGTGCCAGACTTCCCAGTAGTGAGCATCCCCCTGGCGCTGACCGTTGACGTCGTGGAAGGGCGTGTTGGAGGAGGGGGAGCTGGGCCAGTAAGGGCGATCGGGGTCCAGCGTCGCCAGCCAATCGGGCAGGGTGACGTGAAAAAAGCGGTCGTAGGCGTCGCGCAGTGTGCGCCAATCTGGCAGCAGCTGCAAATTGTTGATGGCGTCCAGCAGCATCTGGACGCGCCACTCGCGCTCGGCCATCCTGGCGAGCGCAGCGCGCTGCTCTGGCGTCAGGTCAGGCTCGGCCCAGCCCCACATCTCCCAGCCCCACTCCATCTCGTTGTTGCCACACCATAGGGCCAGGCTGGCGCGATGGCGCAGACGCCGCACGTTGTCGACGATCTCCCGATGCACGTCGTTGACGAAATCGGCGCGGTCGAGAGGGTAGATGCTGCACGAGAAGATGCAGTCCTGCCAGACCAAAATGCCGTAGCGGTCGCAGAGATCGTAGAAGGCGTCTTCCTCATAGAAGCCGCCGCCCCAGACGCGCAGCATGTTTTGATGCGTGGCGGCGGCGTCGCGGATCAACTGTTCAAGGGAGGCGCCGGGCCCTTTGCCCTCCTGGAGACGGGTCGGAAAGGAATCCGCCGGAATCCAGTTCGAGCCTTTTGCGAAGATCGGGACGCCGTTGACAACGAAGGTGAAAGATTTGCCCCATTGATCCGGCTCCTGGCGCAGCTCGATCGTGCGCAAACCGATCTGGAAGCGACGCGCATCGACGGCGGCGCCTCTCTGCTGCAGAGCAACCTCAACGTCGTACAGAGGCTGGTCGCCGTAGCCGTTGGGCCACCAGAGCTGTGGATTTTCGATCGCCACGGCGGCGGTTGCGCTTCGCTCATGCACCGGCGCGGTCGCCTCCCAGACGTCATGTCCATCCGGCGACACGACGCGCAGGATCAGGTTGAGCGGCGCTTCGTTCCATCGTTCGACGGCCACGGCGACGGAGACCGTCACGGCGCGCTCGCCATGCTTTTGGCGCAGATGCACGTCTTCAAGGCGGGCGGCGCTGCGACCTTCCAGGCGAATTTCCTTCCAGACGCCGATCGGCGGCAACTGCGGCCCCCAATCCCAGCCGAATTGACAGGGCGCTTTGCGCAGATGCGGGCTGCCCTCGATGGCCTGCGGCACGCCTTTCAGCGGTCGCTTCGCCTGTTCGGCCTGGATAAATTTCACCGGAGAGCGGAAGCGGATGAGCAGCTCGTTCTCGCCGAGGCGCAGCAAGTGTTTGATCTCCCACGCATAGCGGCGATACATGTTGTTGGCGGCGCCCACCACCTGCCCATTGAGTGAGACCTCGGCGAGGGTGTCCAACCCTTCGCAGACCAGGAAAACCTTCTCCTCGGCCAGCACGGCGTCGGTGGGCGCAAACCGACAACGATATTCCCAGTCCTGCTCGGCCACCCAGGCGACTTTTTTCTCATTGTCGCCGACAAAGGGATCGGGAATTCGCCCTAGCGCCAGCAGATCGGTGTGCACGCCGCCGGGCACGGTCGCCGGCAGCCATTCGGCGGAGCCAGCCTGGCGAAATTGCCATCGGCCAGAGAGAGATTGAACGTTCATTTGGGGGTCCTTTCATGGATTGCGCGAATTTAAGGCGCCCCATAGAGGCGCAAATCTACACCATAAAACAGACGCCGATCGAGCAGTCTGAACTTCTCCTCTAGAGCGGTCGGAATCAGTTTCTGCGGATCGGTGTACCAGTCGTGGCTGTAGACCAGCCAGACGCGCTTGCGGTTCTGCACCAACGATTGCAGCCGCGGCAGGTCGTCTTCCATCATTTTAGGCTCTAATACGCCACGGTCAAAAAGGTCAACCGGGACGCCGCGGCGCTCGGTCGGGAGATGGTACGCTTTGTAATAAAAATCAAATGGAATCTGCACCCATGTGGCGTTGAACAGGATCAGGTCGTCCTCCTGCACATGCTGGGCCACGTAGGCGGCGGCTTCTCGCCACTGCTCTTTTTGGAAGTTGTCGTAGTACTCGCGCAGCGATGCGCCCTGGATCGCCGCCAGCGCCACCACCCCCATGAAAAAGAGGGAAGGGCGGAAGCGCAGCGGCGCCAATCCGAAGGCCAGCAGGAGATAGAGCGGAATCGTCGTCCAGATCAGCGTGCGGTCATAGAAGATCGGCCGGCGCAGGCTGACCAACCATTCGCCGATGAAGGGCGTAAGGAGAAGGGCGAGAAGAAAAAACGCAATGGCGGGTCGTCTGCGCAGATGATTGAAACCCAGCGCAATCAACAGGGCATACATGCTCCACACCAACGCGCCTGCCATGCCATGGTGCGGCCAGAACGCCGAGAGCAAATTTTGCATCGCTCCTATCACCGTCCACAAAGTTGGCGCAGGAATCCAAAACTCGGCATAAACGCCGATGCTCTGGATCACGAAGGGCGCCAACCAGGGACTCCAGAGCAGGAAGGCGCCGACTTGGGCGATGAGCCAGTTGGAGAGCGACGGCGGGGAAAACGGAGGAAGTGAGGCGAATAGCGCTGGAGAGTTGTCAGAAGGTGGGGAGACAATGGATGCGTCGGGTCGAGGAGAGTCGGCTTGCGTTCTTGTGTTTTGAGGGGCGTCGGCGCTAGACTCACGAGAAACTTTCTTTTGCAGCATCCATCCAACCACAAAGAGGTTGACCGCAATCGGAAAGAAGACGGCGGTGTTATGCGTCAGAACGGTGAGTGCAGTGAACAACATATAGGCGAGCCAGGCCAGATCGGTGCGGATGGAAGTAAGCTTCACTTTGCGTTCATGCGAGACATTCCCCTGTCTTGTCGGAGGCGTTGCCCGCCAGGTTCGGAAATGCTCCGCAAATTGCCGTCCTATCGTCGCAGACGACGCACGCGGATCGGTGAGAAGATAGACGAGCGCCAACGTCGCCAGGCTGGCGTTGAGCATGAGCAACGCGTACATGCGCGCCTCCTGAGCGAAGCGCACGTGAAACGGCGCAATCGCCAAAATGAACGCAGCGGCCAGCCCGACGGCGCTCCCAGAGAGGCGGCGACCGATCAGAAAAATCACCGGAAGCGCGAGCGCTCCGAACAGGGCGGAAAGCATGCGCACATGCGCTGCGCTTTCGCCGAACCAGAGCCACCAATGCAGCGACATGTAGTACAGCGGCGGGTGTTGATCGATGCGCACCAGCCAGTCGATTAGCTCCGGCAGCGTGTGCTGCGCCATCCATACGCTGAAGGCCTCGTCGAGCCACAGGCCCTTCTCGTCAATCCGATGCACGCGCAAGGCAAAGCCAAGCGCGATGATGAAGAGAAGCAGCCATCGCGTCGCCCCGGCAAGCGCCGGAGTCGTTCGCGCGCCCAGATTTGTCTGCGCGGAGTTCTGTGTAAAAGCGGAATTCTGTGTAAAAGAAGAATGAACGGATTGCATGCACGAAGCTTTCTTGGGAAGTTGTCTTCTTTGCCAAACCGTGCCAACATCTTCCAACAAAGCGCTGCGCATGGCGGCGCCAATGGCGACGAAAACGCCATAACGTCTCCATCAAGCCATTCCCAAAAAGCCTGGAGCTTCCTGGAAAGAGAAAACGCCGCCATGTAGGCACAAGCTTAAAACTTGTCGGAAGATGTTGGCAAAACGTCATAAACAGCGAAAGGAATCAAGCGGATGAAACGAATTCGTTGGGCTCGGATCGCAGAAGAACTATGGCGTCTGACCCTGATCCTGGTCGGCGCAGCGGTGGCGGGATTGGGGTTCAGCCTCTTTCAAGCGCCTTACAACATCGCTGCAGGCGGCGTCAGCGGCGTGGCCATCCTGATCAACCATTTCACCGGCTGGCCGATCTCGACCCTGTATTTTCTGATGAACGTTCCTCTCTTCGTGCTCGGCTTTTTCTATCTCGGTCGCTGGCGATTTTTGATTCTGACCGCGGTGGCGGTGGTGGTCTTTTCCACCGCCATTGGCCTGGCGGACGAATACCTGCCGCTTCTGCTCGTCCGCTGGCCGATCACCGAGAACGTTTTGCTCAGCACCGTGTACGCCGGGTTGGTGGGCGGCATCGGCGGCGGGCTGATCTATCTGGCCGGCGCCACCATCGGCGGCACCGCTATTATCGGGCGCATTTTGCAGGTGAAGACCGGCCTCTCGCTGAGTCAGATTTACCTGTTTGTGGATGGCTCGATCGTCCTGGCGGCGGGCGTCATTTTCGGGTGGGAGATTGCGCTGTACGCTATTCTCACCCTGCTTTTGAACGGGCAGGCCGCCGACTTTGTGCTCGAAGGCCCAAGTCGAGCGCGCACGGCGATGGTGATCACGACCCGCCCGCAAGAGATCACACAAGCGTTCATCGCCGAACTTGGACGCGGCGTCAGCTACTGGCAGGCGGTGGGCGGCTACACGGGCGAGCCGCGCACCGTCGTCATGTGCACGATCTATCGCCCTCAGGTGAGCGACCTGAAGCGGCTGGTGGCGAAACACGATCCGCGCGCCTTCGTTGTCATCGGCATTACGCAGGAGGCGTTGGGAGAGGGTTTCACGGAGTTGCGCTCCAGCGACTGAGTTGCCGAAGCACCTTCGTTTTCGGTTTTATCGTTGCGAATCTATAATGAACAACGTTTACGGACAACGTTGGCGCTCGAATTTTGTCAGCAACGTTTCAAGACGCAACCTATGGCGACGCAAGGCAGCAAAGCAATGGAGAACCTGATTCGACCCAACCGCTCTACACAGGAGCGCCGGAGCATTCTCATGTCCTCTTCGCAGGCGCTGGAGCGCCTGATTGCACAGACGCAACGCTGGCGGTTGAGCCTGCCTCTTCTGCTCTTTTTGGATGCGCATCGGCCGCTGCGCTTTCTGGCCGGGCAGACGCTCGTCGCCGCTGCGCCGATGGCGAGCCTGCTAGGGTTTGATGAGCTGAACGCCTGGGCCGCTGTTTTGGACGATGAGGAGGCGCTGCTGCAGCTGCGCCAGACGCTGGAGACGGCAATCCAGCAGGATGACAGGCCCACATGAACCAAGGACGAAGCTCGCAGAGCATCGCAGAGGCCTGGCGCCAGTGGCTCGATCTAGGGCAGGAGGTCGGCGAGTCGCCCATCTTCATCGTCGATGCGCTCGGCGACGGACTGAGCGGCGCAAACGCCATCCTTGCGCTGACGCTGCTCGACGCCGAGCGCCGAGACCTGACTACGCCCGCCTTGCTCATCGGAGGCGTGAGTCCGCTGTGGCTGGCTGCGCTCTGGCGCGAGCCACCGCTCAACATGCCTCAACGCACAGCGCCTACAGCCGTGATCTACACTGCGCCTGATGTCGCCACCCATCGCGCCGCCTGCGCTGTCTGGGACGCACGACGTTCGCCCTTTTTCCGGCGCCCTGGCGCATTGCCTGCGTGGGCGCAGATGGAAGCGGGGCCTGCCGGCAACCCAGGGACGCCGGAGCGATGGGAGGTTGCGCCGCTCAGTCGCTTTGCAGCAGCGCAAGGACGCGATGACTGGTTGGCCTGGGCAGGCGTTATCCTGGCGCTCCTATTGCTGTTGGTTGCAGCGTTGACATAGTTGATCTGGATAAAACGGATGCGACGTCCCGCTTCTGTGCGCACCCCCTGGCTGTTCGTTGTGCTGCTGTTGACCGCATTGATTTTTGTCGGCGTCACGCGTATGGACATCGCGCCGGGGGCGACTTCCCTGCGCGAAGTTGGCTTTGAATGGGTGATCTTGCTGGCGGGCGTGGCGTTGCTTCTGGGCGTCGCCAATGTGGTCTGGCTGCACGTTCGCCGCATCCTCCTCGGGCAACGCGACTGGATGCTGAGCCTGGCGTTGTTGGCGGTGCTGACGGCCGTCATCGGCGCCGGCCTGCTCAGCCCCGCTGGCGTCGTCAACCCCCTGCTCGACTGGATCTTCGACGCCCTGATTGCGCCGGGACAGGCTGCGCTGTACGCTCTGCTGGTCTTTTTCATGGCTGCAGCGGCTTTCCAGCATCTGCGCGTTGGTCGTCGCGGAGGCGCCTGGATGCTGTTGGGCTTTCTCCTGGTTCTGCTGGTGCAGACGCCCTTCGACGGCGCAGCGCTGGGACTGGGCGAAATCAGGGGCAGGCTGGCGAACGCAACTCAGTGGCTCCTGGACGCGCCGGTGATGGCGGCGCTGCGCGGGGTCCTCTTGGGCGGCGGCCTGGCTCTCCTTGTGACGGGAATCCGACTCTTGCTGCGAAGAACTTGAACGCATGGCGACTCTCCTCTGCCCACACTGCGGCGCTTCCAATCGCGTCGGAGCGAACTTTTGCAATCGCTGCGGGGCCGATCTGCGCACACCGGACGCGGACGTCGGCAAGACCTCGGACGCACCGGCTGCAGCGGGTGCACAGCCCTCAAGCGCCGAAGGTGAGCAGCCCTGGCTGGACCCCCACTTCCTGGGCGATGACGACGTCCCATTTGAAGAGGAGGAGTTGGACGTCAGCAGTGAGATGACGCCGCCGACGCCTGCAGCCCGGCTGGTGAGCGGCGTCCAGGGGCTGCTCGAGCCGCTGCGCATCGCCGCCCTTCCAGAGGAGCAAGGCGCGTCGCTTCCCTCGCCCATTCCGGCGGAGTCGCTTCTGAACGCAACCCAGATGCGCCAGGTGCGACAGTGGATGGCGGAGGAGACGTTTGTCGGCGCCGAAGTGCAGCAAGCTGCGACGCAACTCCCTAAACTCTGGCTCCCCTGGATTTTCCTGCTGATGGGCATGGGCGTAATCCTCCCGCTGCTATTGGGCCAATCCCCTTCGCCTGGCGAGCCTGTTCGCTGGGAAGGCGTCGAGTCCGGTTTTCAAGCCATCGAAGCGCTGCCTCCCGGTGCGCTTGTCCAGGTGCTTTGGGCGTATGATCCGGCGACGGCTGGCGAGATGGAGCTGCTCGCTGCGCCGGTGTTGCGCCATTTGCAGAGGCGACAGGCCGTCCTCGACATCGTCTCGCTCTTGCCCAATGGACCGGCGACCGCACGACGCCTTTTCGCCTCTCTCGCCAAAATGCGCGGCGTCGATTTGTTAGGGATTCCCGTGCCGCCGGCGGTCGATGTGCGTTTTTTGCCCGGAGGCGCCGTCGCATTGCCCTCGCTCGGCTCTGTGCGCAGCCAGCTAGCGATAGTGCTGGCGGCTCAGCCGGAGGATGTGCAGCATTGGCTCGAGCAGGTGGCGCCGCTCAATCGGGCGCCGGTGGTGGCGGTCACCGCCGCCGGTGCAGACCCGCCGCTGCGCCCCTATTGGCAGAGTGGACAGCTCGTCGGCCTCGTCAGTGGATTTGACGGCGCTTATCACTACGTGCACCTTCTTGACGAGACGCCTGCTCCAGTGGAGCCGAACCGAATGCGCTTCCAATTCGCCGTTCAACAGTACGGCGCCCTGACGATCCTATTGATCGTTGCGTTGGGCAACCTGGCTCTGCTGCTGCGAGGAGGGAGAGAGCATGGATAGCCTGATGGGGCCGGAGTGGGGAAGCGCCGCCGGACTCTGGATCGGTTTTGTTTTTACACTCCTCATCTTCAGCGCCTTGCTGGGCGACCATCTGTTGGCTAGGCTGGCGCAACATGTGCTGGTGGGCGCGGTGTTGGGCTACGCCGTCGTCGTGACCTGGCAAAGCATCCTTTCATCTCGCCTGGCGATGGCTTTGCGCGCCGATCCTCAGGGGCAACCGTGGAACTGGATTCCGGTGTTGCTGGCGCTCATCATGGCCGTCGCCGGTCTGGAGCGCATCTTTGCCCAAGGGCGAGCGTCTTCCGGGCGAAGCGGCGGGTGGCGTCGCGGGCTACGCGCGCTCGGCGCTGCGCCGGCGTTGGGGTTGGTCTCCATCGGCGTCGCGGTCGCTCTTATCGGCGCAGTGCAGGGCACGTTGGCGCCTCAGTTCCTCTCCACTGCGCGCAACGGCCTGAACTGGAACGCAGAGTGGACCATTTTCGCCGCCGGCGTCTTGACGCTGGTTGTCACCATCGCCTCTTTGCTCTTCTTTGTCGTCGACGCGGAGCGGCATCTGGCGCAGCAGCCGGTGTGGTTGCAACACTTCCTGCGCGCATGGCTCTGGATTGGCCAGCGCGCGCTGTGGGTGGCGGCCGGCGCGCTCTTTGCCCGGCTCCTGGCGTCTCGCCTGAGCCTGCTCGCCGCACAGTTGACGCACTGGTCGTCTACGCTTCAGTCGACCCCGATGGGCGAAATGCTGGAGCGTTGGTGGCGCATTGCAACCGGAGCCTGAAACAATGGCGCATTCATCGATTTCTGTGCAGCCCACCGGCCATGAGCGGGAAGCGCCCGCAAGCGGCGGCGCAACGGCGAACGACGGTTCAATCCTGGCCCTGGGCGTCGAGGTGAATCAGGTGCGCGCCTGCCTGCTGGAAAACGTCAACGGCGTCTATCGTCTAGCGGCCTGGAAAGCTTCGCCCCACCGCAAAGGCGAGAATCTGGCGACGGTCGCCGTCAGCCTTTGTCGTCAGATGGGCGACCGGCTGGGACGGCTGCTGGTGGACGTTGCAGCCGCCTCTCCGTTGCTCGACAGCCCAGACCCTGTGCGCTTTCCGCCGCTGTCCCACGTTGCGGTCGCCGCCAGCCCGCGTCCTCATGTGCGCGTCTGGGTGGCGGGTCTCTCGCCGACGCAGAGCATGGCCGCTGCGTATGAAGCCCTGTGCAGTGCGCCCGCCCATGTGATCGGCAGCACAGCGCTCGACGCCGACCTCAGCGTCACCGAACTGACCAATGCGTTGGTGACGGCGGCTCCCGACATGCTGGTGATCGTCGGCGGTTTTGATGACCCCGCCCCCGCAACGCACCGTTCCCTCGTGGAGCTCAGCCGCATCTTCGGACAGACGTTGAGTCGGTTGGCGCCGACGCAACGCCCGGTCGTCATATACGCTGGCAATCGTTGGGCGGCGCCTCATGCAGCGGAGGCGCTGCAGACGGCGGGCGGTGGCGCTATGGAGGCGGTCGCCAACGTGCAGCCCGCGCCCGGAGTCATTCAGAAAACCGCGCTGGCGCAGGCGTGCAACTTCTATTATTGGCGACTCAGCCGCCGGACGCTCGGTTTGCGTGCGCTGAGTCAATGGATCACTCCGCCTGGTCAACTGATCGGTCAGGAAAACGCCTTTGCGCGCCTGGTGCGGGTGTGGATGGAGCTGCATGGATTGCCGGAACTCCATGGGCTTTACTGTGCACCGCTCTGGTGGTTGCATGTGTGGACGACGCATGGCCGCTCGGAGATAAAAATGCGTTTTGTTGAGCCTCAGACTCGCCCGCCGGCGCTGGCGCAATGGCCGGCGTTGCAGCTCGTCAGCGGCGAATGGCCGACCTCCTTATGGGCGCAGCCCGAGCTCTTCTGGTGGGATCGCAGCGGCATGGCGCCGATGGTCGCCGCCGTCGGCCAAAGCGCGCCGCAGGCGATGTTGCAGGTGCTGCGCAACGACCTGTTGCGTATGTATGGTTCTCATCTTACATCGACCAAATGAACGCATCGCTACAGACCCGCTGCGACAAACCCTCTTCACTAAAATAGCTTTTGATGTAGTGATAGGAGGTGCGCAGTTAACCCGGCGATCGATAGAGTGGATTGAGCAAACAGGCGGCGGTGGTGGTAAGGTGCAGCCCTCACCCTTCGGCCCCTCTCCCAAGGCTGGGAGAGGGGAGAGCCCTCACCCCCGGCCCCTCTCCCAAGGCTGGGAGAGGGGGAAGGAGGCGCCGTCGCTGCGGTTCGCAGCAGATGCTCCAGATTCACCGTAGCTGCGGCTCGCAGCCGCAGACCCTCGGCAGACCCTGGAGCTGCGGGAAGACCCTCACCCCCGGCCCCTCTCCCAAGGCTGGGAGAGGGGGAAGGAAGCGCCGTCGCTGCGGCTCGCAGCAGATGCTCCAGATTCACCGTAGCTGCGGCTCGCAGCCGCAGGCTCTTGACAGGCCCAAAGCCGTGGGGATGCCCTCACCCTCCGGCCCCCTCTCCCAAGGCTGGGAGAGGGGGAAGGCCCTCACCCCCCCGGCCCCTCTCCCAAGGCTGGGAGAGGGGGAAGGAAGCGCCGTCGCTGCGGCTCGCAGCAGATGCTCCAGATTCACCGTAGCTGCGGCTCGCAGCCGCAGGCTCTTGACAGGCCCGAAGCCGTGGGGATGCCCTCACCCCCGGCCCCTCTCCCAAGGCTGGGAGAGGGGGGAAGAATTGCTGAATTCCATCCAGCTTCCTGGAAGGTCATGTTTTATGAAAAGGTTTCACCTAACTGTGTGACTTCTAGTGGTAAAAAAACAGGTGCAGACGCGGAGAGAATGCATGACAACAATAACTGCAACTTCGAGCCACGTGAAACTGGCCTCCACCGATTTCCCGGTGCATCCGTTGATTCAAAGGCGCTGGAGTCCGCGCGCTTTCGCCGATCGTCCGGTCGAGCCGGAAAAACTGCTCTCGCTGTTGGAGGCGGCGCGTTGGGCGCCTTCGAGCGGCAACGGGCAGCCGTGGCGCTTTCTCCTTGGCGTGCGGGGAACCCAGGCGCACACTGCGCTGGTCGAAGTGCTGAAGGAAGGCAACGCATCTTGGGCGGCGCAGGCGCCGGTGCTGATGCTTGCGGTTGCAAAGATGACGACCAGCAGCGGCCATCCCAATGCACATGCTTTCTACGACGTCGGGCTGGCGGTGATGAACCTGACCTTGCAGGCTACGGCGCTTGACCTGTACGTGCATCAGATGGGCGGTTTTTATCCGGAGAGAGCGCGCCAGCGCTTCGCCATCCCAGAAGATTTCGAGCCGGTCACAGCGATTGCGATCGGTTACCTGGGCGACCCTGAGATGCTCGATGAAAAGAACCGGGAGCGCGAACGTAACCCGCGCAGCCGCCGCCCGTTAAGCGAATTTGTCTTCGAGGGGCGCTGGGGAGAGCCGGCGCAGATTGTAAGCAAGGCGCAACCTCAATCATAGAGGTGGCGTGCATTCACTGCTGCTTACATTCGATCATGTTTTGTTGCGGCTCGCCGGAACAGAATGCTCGTCCCTGGAGACTTTTCCCTCCGTGCTGGCGCCCAACGGAAAGAAGCGTTACAATATAACAAGAGATGATGCAAATCTATTCTCAACAACAGAGAAGGATGCGTGAATGAATTTCAAAAAATTTGCAGAACGTTGGCGGTCTATTCATCTGCACTGTTTGTTTCGCTGCACCCTCGCTCTGGTGTTGCTGACGATTGGCATCGGTGGAACAGGGGAAATTGCGCGCGCCGACGAACGCGCAGCGGCGCCTTCCCCTTACAGCAACGGCGCCTTTGCGCCCGGTTCCACCCTGCCTCTTTTCCCCATCACGGCCAATCTTCCGCGCCCGGTGGAAAAACCGCCGTTGCCATTCACAGAGCCGTTGGTGGGCCCATTGATCAAACGAGCGCCGATGAACGACATCGAAAGACGCACCACCGCCTTTCTTCCCACGGAAGAATTCCTCTCCCGTCTGACCCCAATCGAGATGCCCGATGAAGATCGCTGGATTCGCGTCGACCTCAGCGAACAGGTGACAATTGCCTATGAAAACGGCAAAGCGATCCGCGGCTTCGTGATCTCCTCCGGTCTGCCGAGAACGCCTACGGTCACAGGGGAATTTCGCATCCGAATGAAAGTGCGCGCGCAGACCATGTCGGGAGGCAGCGGCGCTTCTTACTACTATTTGCCGAACGTCCAGTGGGTGCAATACTTCTATGGCGAATATGCATTTCACGGCACCTACTGGCACAGCGATTTTGGCAGGCCCAAGAGCCGCGGATGCATCAACATGACCAATGCGGACGCCAAATGGCTCTTTGACTGGGCAGGACCGGTCTGGGACGGCAAGACCACCTGGTTCCGGAGCACACCGGACAATCCTGGCACGCTGGTGATTGTGCATGAATAGAGACTTCGGACGGACGTCAACGATGCGGGGGCGGCTTCAGCCTCTGTACAGATGATGACGAACCGGCTGCTCAACCAACCTGTTGAAGGACAATAGCCACCATATTGACGGCGGTGCGCATGACGACCATGTCCTCTTCGCTGTAGGCTGGAGCGTCAGCGGCGGCTTCGATGTAGATGGCGCCAAGGGGAGCGTCGCCAACAGTGATAGGCGTGATCAACGCCTGACCACTTTCATTGTAATAAAGATTCTCCGGCGACTCCAACGGTTGGGAAGGGTCGAGGAAGAGCGATTGACCCGCGTCGGTCGTCCAGATCAGCAGCTTCTGCAGCTGGCTCAACAACAGCAACGGGTCGCTCTCGGAGCGACTGACGCAGATCAGATCGTGAAGGCTACGCGCGCCGGGCGTCTCTATGGCAAGCCGATGCAACGCATCGCCGATCAACGCACGATGAAAAACGATCAGAACCGTCGTGGCGCGCATCAGCTCTGCAATGCCGTTGAGGACGATGGAGAGAATTCTGGGCGAAGACTGCGAAGCAGCGAGCAACCGCGTGAACAATTGAAGACCAACCAACTGGCCGGAGCGCTCCTGCAATTCTTCCTGAATTTGAGCGCTTATGACAACCCGGGCGGCAATCTGGGCGAATTCCACCAATTCCAGACGCAATTCGGGATCGGCAAAATAATGAGGGGCGCCGCCGCCTAAGATCAGGGCGCCGATCGCTACGTTCTCCTTGCGCAAAGGCAAAAACAAGACGGAGCCTCTGCGCGGCATCCAGGGAAACTCCTCGGGTTTGGGGCGCTCCTCTTTGGCGATGTCGTCGATCAACAGATAATCCGGCTCTTCAGGGTCCAGAGGCCGCACCAACGCATGCGCCAATTCACCCCAGAGCGGCAAAGGGCATTGTTTTTTCAAATAGCGGCGCGCATCGAGGACGCCGCGCAGATCGTGATAAAAATAAGGGCCGAGTTCGGCTTCACCCAACACCAAGGCGGCGAATGCCAGGGAGTGCCGTTGCCAGAGCGCATCCATCAGCTGGCTAAGCTCTTCGGAAAGCGACAGCGGAGCCGCAAAAAGCGACGTGCATTTCTCCAAAAACAGGAGTCGGTCAAACAGCCGTTGCAGCTCGCGCACGCTCGACAGAATGGCGGCGCGATCCGTTGCGTCCATGTAGCCTTGAGACTGTTCCTTCGCAAAACGGGCGACAGCCGTTTCGTCCCCTGCTCTGCCGGAGTTCGATGGAGCGGCGGCGTTCAAGGCGGATTCGATTTGGGCCAGATGATCTCCAATTAATCCTGCCAGGGAGACAACGCCGGAAGAAGTCAAATGCAACCTCCGAATTCTTTTTTGGGTTTGCAATCTACATCGTATTACATATAAGCTAATATGTAAACAGACTATACTCCAGTTCTCAGAGCGTGTTTATGGTGATCGACACTTTGCTGGACTCGCCCAAGCTGACGGGATCGCAGCCCTTGAAAATTCTGTTGGTGGACGATGAACCCGCCACCCTGCAACTCGTGCGTCGCATGCTTCAGGCCGACGGTCACGACCTGTACGAAGCCACCGACGGCGAACAGGCCGTCAAAATATTTGACGAAGTTCGCCCCGATTTGGTGTTGCTGGATGTGGTGATCCCCAAGATGGATGGCTTAGAGGTGCTCGCCGAGCTTCGCAAACGCGACAAAATGGCCGGCATCATCATGGTCAGCGCGCTGACCTCAGAACAGCTCGCCGTCAAGTCTATGCTCGGGGGCGCCGATGACTACGTCAACAAGCCTTTTCGTCTCAAGACGATCCGCCTGAGCATTCGTCAGGTGATGGACAAAGTTCGTCTGCGTCGACGCAACGCCAATCTCCAGGCGGAGTTGATTGCAGCCAACCAGCGGCTGCGGCAATATATGGCGAAGCCGCTGGTGGAGACGTTGCTCAGCAGCCCACAGCCGCCTCGTCTGGGGGGCGTCCGCGAAACGGTGACCGCACTTTTTTTGGATTTTTCTGACTTCACCTCTCTCTCTGAGACGTTGCCGCCCGACGATGTCGTGCAGATTTTGAACGACTACTACGCCTTTCTCACAAACATCGTCATCGAACATGGCGGTTTTATGGATAAAATCATGGGCGACGGGTTCATGGCGCTCTTCAATGCGCCGACGACCTACGTCGATCATGCAGAACGCGCGGTGCGCAGCGCAATCGCCATGCGACGGGAAATGTGCAGACGCAATCAAGACCGCATGCATCGCCTTTCTGCGCGCATCGGCATCCACACCGGTGAAGCCGTCGTCGGCAACATTGGCGCCTCCGTCCTGATGAATTATACAGCCATCGGCGACGCCATTAATCTGGCCAAGCGCCTGGAAGAGTCCTGTGAATCGAATCAAATTTTGGTCACGGTGGACACGCTCAGACATTTCAGCGAGCCATCGCCCCCCTGGGAGTCTATTGAGTTTGTCCCCCTGGGGGCGCGTCAATTTAAAGGACGAAGAGCCGCCATCGAAGTCTTTGCTGTGGAAGATCACTCTCTCAACGAGCTGGCGGCGGAATCCGTACGTTCGACGTCGATGTAGCAAATTCCGAGGCCATCTCCTTCAGGTCGAACCCCGCCTTAAAAAATCGGCCACCGCCTGCTGGACGCGTGGGTCGTAGACCATCCATGCATGCGCCGGATTGAGCACTCTAAGCGACTCACCGATGGGGAGCACAGAACTGTCGGGCGGCACTATCGTCAGGTCGAGCGGCGTCCAGATGGAGAGGAGGGGAACGTCTGTGAAATCGTCGAGATGCTGGTTCAGCGCCTCGATGAAAGGACCGCCCATCTGCATCTGACGCAGAGCAGGCTGCCAGGTCCACTGCGCAATGTACACCCCCCGATGAGGCGTGGAAATCGTGACAAAGCGGCGGATGCGCTTCTTGCCGCCCAACCAGTGCAAGATGACGCGACCGATGACGCCGCCCATGCTAAAGCCTACGTAATCAAACGCACCCTCCGGCTCAAGTTGTGCGTCGATCTCCGCCAGCGCCTGGGCGGCGAGCGTCTCAATGGGCGCCGAGCCATCGCTCGGCTGCGGCGAGACGATGACCGGCGAAAACCCTTGCTTTTTCAGGTGCTTGGCCATCGCCTCCATCTTGCTGGCGGTGTCCATCCAGCCGGGAATGAGGACGACGGGGATGGATGCGGGGGCCATCAAATGCACCTCGCTAACGGGAGATCACGGGAAACCACAGACGGGTTGGAGGACGGAAATTCGCCGTCAGTCTCCGATTCTCTGTGGCGGTGAACGCATATACAGGCTCGGTGGAAACTTCAACGCCCCCCTCTGTCCAGTTGACAAATGTGTAGCCGGGAGCCGCCGTAGCGGTCGCCGTCACCAAACTGCCAGGCGCAACGACGCCTCCCCCGCTGAGCGCGCCTCCACGCGAAGGGAAGGCTTCGAGCGCAATCGCCACGCGATCCGCCAACACGAGCTGCGCCGCCTTCAGCACGTCTAGACGACCGTGCCCGTAGACAGGATTAGGAGATTGAGGGATGTCGGCGCCGGTGCATTCGGTTGATGGGACAGGGACGGCGCTGTCAAGCAAAATCTGCTCGGTCTCCTCGACTTTGCCGATCAGGGTCGGATCGAGCGACCATAGCAAGGCTACGGCGCCGGCGACGTGGGGCGCAGCCATGCTGGTCCCACTCAGGGTGAGGTTCACCGTCGGCTGACCGTTGGAAAGGCGCCCCGCCGAACGCACGCCGACGCCCGGCGCCGTGAGATCCGGCTTCAGCCGGCCGCTGCCGTCAACGGTGACAGGGCCGCGACTGCTGAACCAGGCAACGGCGCCGTTGCTCGCGTGCGCGCCGACGCTGGTCACGGCGTCGTGCAGGCCGATCGGGTTTCTCACTGTGGAGCAGCCTGGCCCTTCATTGCCTGCAGAAGCCGCCACGAAAATGCCGGCGGCCCGCATCGTCTCCACAACCTGACGCAAGCTGTCGGCGTCGCAACCTTCCTGCGGCGGGCATCCCCAGGAGTTGTTGATCACATGCGGCGCCAGCTCTGGCCGCCCGTCGGTCATGGGGTCGCCGCCTTGCGGGAAGGGCGCCAGAAAGAACTCGAAGCAGGCGGTGTAGCTGGCCGGCGTGCCGAAACCGTTGCGCATGTTGCGACACGCAATCCAAAGGGCGTCCGGCGCCATGCCGATCACTGCGTCGCCCATGCCTGTGGCGTCGCCGACCACCGTGCCTAGCGTGTGGGTGCCGTGGCTGGTGCGCAGGTCATCGTCGCAAGGAATTTGAGGATCGGAAGGACAGTTGCGGTCAAGATTGGGGTCGCGCCCCCAGGCGTCGAACCAGTTGTAAGCATGCGTAGCCGTCATCGTCGCCGGGTTCCAGCCGCGATAAGCTCCCTGTAAGGCTGGATGATCCCACATGACGCCTGTGTCCTGGCCGGCCACCACAATTCCCTGGCCGCGAAACCCTAGCGCCCATACGTCATCTGCATTGGCGTCCACCAACCCCCAGGGCAAGCTTGCGCTCGTCGCCGACGGGGAAAAAGCCGGCAACGCCTCTCGCTTCAGCCAGGACGGTCGCTGCACGTCGAAGACCTCGAACCCGCGCACCAGCGGATTGCGCACCAGCCGTCCCACTTCAGGCCGTTGCGCCAGTTGTTGTGCGAGTTTCAGATCGCCATGCACTTCGAGCATATTGACCAGGTAGTGGGCTGTGTAGGAAACGCCTCGCGCGTCGAGCCAGGCGCGCAGTGGCGCCTGTGTGCGCCGGGCGTGCTCCGTCAGCGCCGCGTAGAGAGCGGCGCGTTTCGCCGCGATGTCCTCGGCGCCTGCGGCGGCGACCACCGATTGAGGGTCTATCTGTTCGTTCAAAATCACCAAAAAAGAAGCGCCGTCCGGAGAGGCGCGCAGCTCTTCCACCAACGCAGAAGCAATCTTGCCCCGGTCAGAAGCCGCCGGATCGATAGTTTGCGCCTGCACTGCGGAGAATCCGCTCAGGAGAAGTGCAAACGCAAACGCGCCCCAGAGCCACAGCGTCCACGCTCTGGAGCGTCCAACGATCATCGAGGATTGTGAATTGAGAGCCATGTTGCTGACGCTGACCGAGAAAGCTTCAAACTTACAAGCGAATTTGCAATTTCGCTGCAGCGATCGCCAGCATATCACATCTTTCAGGGAGAAAAAACGATGAGCAGCTTACAAATTGGCGACATGGCGCCTGACTTCACCGCCGTCACCGACAGCGGCGAGACGGTCTCGCTTCACGACTTCCGCGGCAAGCGGGTCATCCTTTATTTTTATCCGAAAGACGACACGCCGGGCTGCACCACCCAGGCCTGCGGCTTTCGCGACCACTACCCGGTCATCGAGGAGAAGAACGCTGTCGTCCTCGGCGTCAGCCCCGACAGCGCCCAATCTCATCGCAAGTTCAAAACCAAATACAACCTGCCCTTCACCTTGATCGTCGATGAGGATCACGCCATCGCGGAAGCCTACGGAGTGTGGGTGGAAAAAAGCATGTACGGAAAGAAATACATGGGCGTCGAGCGCAGCCACTTCGTCATCGACGAAAACGGCCGCATCGTCGACGCCCAAGTCAAAGTCAAGCCGGAAGACAGCGTAGAGAAAGCGCTCGCTGCACTCGGCGCTTAGAACGCGCTTGGCGATCTGCCGGGGCCTGCGGCTGCAAGCCGCAGCGACGACGCCTCCTTCCCCCCTCTCCCAGCCTTGGGAGAGGGGCCGGGGGTGAGGGCTTCCTTCACCCCTCTCCCAGCCTTGGGAGAGGGGCCGGGGGTGAGGGCTTCCTTCACCCCTCTCCCAGCCTTGGGAGAGGGGCCGGGGGTGAGGGCTTCCTTCCCCCTCTCCCAGCCTTGGGAGAGGGGCAGGGGGTGAGGGGGCCCAAACGTAACCTTTCCGCCGGGATGGACAGGTGACGGCCTCTTTTGTTATACTGCTCCACACATTGTAAGGAATCCGATTTCGTTGTCGTTTCAGCAAGGTTCTCGGAGGCGCTGAGACCATGCGCTGGCAAGCCTATCACACCCCTGCGACCATCGACGAGGCGCTCGCGCTGCTCAGCCGGTACGGAGGGGCGGCGCAGCTCGTTGCAGGCGGCACCGATCTGATTCTAGACGTTCAGCAGGGCAATCATGCGACGCCGCAGGCGTTGATCGACGTGACGACCATTCGCGGCCTCGACGCCATCTGCGAGCAGGACGGTTGGGTCGTCATCGGCGCAGCGACCACTCACGCCGCCATCGAGGCCAGCCCGCTGATACGCCGCTATGGGACGGCGCTGGCGGAAAGCTGCAGCGTGGTCGGCGGCCCTCAGGTGCGCAACGTCGCCACCATCGGCGGCAATGTGGCGCATGCGCTGCCCGCCGCCGACGGCACCATCGGCCTGCTGGCGCTCAACGCCGAGGTGCAGGTCTGCACCTGGAACGGCTCCGCCGTCGAGTGCACATGGCAGCCGCTGCTCTCGATCTTCGCCGGACCGGGCAAAAATCGCCTCGCCATCAATCAGATGATCGGCGCCTTTCGTTTTCCGATGCGGACGGAGCGCACCGGCAGCGCGTTTGACCGCATCATGCGCCCCCAGGGCGTGGCGCTGCCCATCCTTGGCGTCGCTGCGCAGGTGACGTTAGACGAAAACGGCGAGCGGGCGACCGCTGTGACCATCGCTCTCGGTCCGGCCGGCCCGATTCCCTTCCGCGCCACCGAGAGCGAGGCGATTCTGTTGGCCGCCCCTCGCCTGGACGAGGAGGCCATTGAAGCCGCCATTGTCGCCGCCCAGCGACAGGCCGAACTGCGCACGAGCAAGCACCGCGCCTCGAAGGAATACCGTCATGAAATGGTGGCGGTGCTGTTGCGCCGCGTGCTCCCCAAGGCTATCGAACGAGCGCAGAGTCGTTCGACGTTTGGTTGAGTGGTTCGTGTTGCGTGGTTCGTGTTGGCGTCACACACCAGGGAACACGAACCACGCAATATGTTGTTCAGAAGGGAGGAGCCATCATGCCGATGCTCACCATGACCGTGAACGGCGTGCAACACACGTTAGATGTCCCCGCCGGCCGTTTTCTTGCCGAAGTGCTCCGCTACGACTTGAAGTTGACCGGCGTCAAGATCGGCTGCAACGAGGCGGAGTGCGGCGCCTGCACCGTGCTTGTCAACGGCCGCAGCGTCGATTCGTGCATTTTCCCCGCCCTCAAGGCGCAAGGCGCAGAGGTGTTGACCATCGAGGGGCTGGCGGCTGCATGGAGAACGCAGCAGCCCTCCGGCGCCAACCTCCACCTGCATGAAAACGGCGACCAGGAAACGGAACTCGAAGCGCTTCATCCGCTGCAGGAAGCCTTCGTCCGTTACGGCGCCACCCAGTGCGGCTTCTGCACGCCCGGCTTCATCATGCAGGCGAAGACGCTGCTCGACGCCAACCCCAACCCCAGCGACGCAGAAATCAAACACTGCCTCAAAGACACCTACTGCCGCTGCACAGGCTACGTCTCCATCATCAACGCGGTCAAGGCCGCCGCCGAGAAGATGCGCACGGGCCAGATGCCGGAGCCGTCGCTGCCCGAGCACGTCGAACCGCTGCACTACGTAGGGCAGCCGTTGCCCCGACCCGACGCCATCGACAAGGTGACGGGGCGGGCGCTCTACGCCGACGATTACTGGTTTGAAGGGATGCTCTATGGCGCCACGTTGCGCAGCGAACACCCCCATGCGCGCATCCTTAGCATTGACGCCTCGGCCGCCGAGGCGTTGCCCGGCGTCTGGTGTGTGTTGACGCAGAAAGATGTGCCCGGCGCATTGCGCCACGGCCTCGTCGAGGCGGACTGGCCGGTCTTCGCCGGCGGCGACTATCCGGCGCGCTACGTGGGCGACCCGATTGCGCTGGTCGTCGCCGAGACAGACGAGCTGGCGCACGATGCGCTCAAACGGATTCGGGTCGAATACGAAGTGTTGCCGGCGGTCACCGACCCGGTGACGGCGAGACGTCCGGACGCGCCGGTGCTCCACCCCGACCGACCGGACGGCAATCTGCTCAAACACATCAAAGTGCGCCACGGCGACGTCGAAGCCGGCTTTGCAGCCGCCGACGTGATCGTGGAGCGCACCTATCGCACGCCGATGACAGAGCACGCCTTCCTGGAGCCGGAATGCTCGATCGGCGTGCCCGCCGGCTGGAGCGATCCACGCTTCGGCTATCACGACAAGTTGACCGTCTACGTGGGCAGCCAGATTCCTTACGCCGACCGCGACCAGGTGGCGCGTTGCCTGGGGCTGCCCAAAGAAGCCGTGCGCATCAAAGGCACGGTGATGGGCGGCGGTTTTGGCGGCAAAGAGGACATCGCCGGACAGATTCACGCCGCCCTCGCCGCCCAGGTGACGGGGCGGCCGGTCAAAATCCTATACACGCGCGAGGAGAGTCTGCGCTTCCACCCCAAGCGCCATCCGACCATCATTCGCATCAAGACCGGCGCCAAACGGGACGGAACGATCACGGCAGTCGAGGCGGAGCTGTATGGCGACAGCGGCGCCTACGCTAGCCTGGGCGAGAAGGTGATGACGCGCGCCACCACGCACGCCACCGGCCCCTACGTCGTAGGCAGCGCCAAAATCGACTGTTACGCCATGTACACCAATAACGCACCGTGCGGCGCCTTCCGCGGCTTTGGCGTCACGCAGTCGGCCTTCGCCGTTGAGAGCAACATGGACATCGTCGCCGAGGCGCTGGGCATGGACCCGATCGAGTTTCGCCGCAAAAACGCCATGCGCGTTGGCGCGGTGACCGCCACCGGTCAGGTGTTGCGCGAAAGCGTCGGGCTGTTGACCTGCTTGGAGAAGGTGGAGACGGCGATTCGAGAGTGGTGGCGAGAGAGAGAGCAGGAGAGTGGGAGAACGGGAGAGCAGGACGGTGCATCGCTCTCCGGGCGTCCCTCCTCCAACCTTTTTGCTCCGCTGCGCATCGGCGACAAAGTTTACGCGTGGGGCGTCGCCGCCGGGTACAAGAACACCGGGCTGGGCGGCGGCGCGCCGGACAAATCCGAGGCGGAGATCGAGGTCTTCCCGAACGGCCGCGCCGAAATCCGCACGAGCAGCGCCGAGATGGGACAGAACTTGATCGGCGTGCTGGCCGCATGCACCGCCGAGGAGCTGGGCCTGCCCATCCGCAACGTCAGTGTGCTGGTGATGGACACCGACCTGACGCCCGACGGCGGCCCCACCACCGCCAGTCGACAGACCTATCTCAGCGGCAACGCCGCGCGGCTTGCGGCGCGCGCCATGCGCGAGCGTCTGCAGGGCGTCGTCGCCGAGAAGTTCGACGTTCCACCGGAGGTCATCGCTTTCCATGAAGGGCTGGCCTACGTAGACGAGGCGCGGTTGGCCGCCGTGCGCGGCGAAACGCAAGGGGCGCAGAACGGCTCTCAGCACCCGCTGCGAAGTCGCACGCCCGCCATCTCTCGATCTCGCTCGATTTCTTTCGCCGAGGCCGTCAAACTGCTCATCGAGGAGGGGCGGTCGCCTAAGCTGCGCTACGAATATTGGGCGCCGAAGACCCAACCGCTGGGCGCCGGCGGCGACATGCATTTCGCCTTCTCCTACGCCGTGCATGCGGCGTTGGTGAGCGTAGACACAACGACCGGCGAAGTGGCGGTGGAGCGCGTCGTCTCGGCGCACGACGTCGGACGCGCTATCAATCCGCTCAGCCTGCTCGGTCAGATCGAGGGCGGCATCGTCATGGGCATCGGCAACGCGCTCACGGAGCACTACATTGTGGAAAATGGCGTGCCCTGGACGCAGCATCTTGGCCAGTACAAGATGCCGGGCATCAAACACACGCCACAGATGTGCAACTTCATTGTCGAAGACCCTACGGCGGAGGGGCCTTACGGCGCCAAGGGCGTCGGCGAGATCAGCTCGATCCCGATCAGCCCGGCCATCACCAACGCCATCTACAATGCGGTCGGCGTGCGCTGTCTGGCCTTGCCGGTGGATCAAGACGCCCTGTTGTTGGCCATGAAACGCGGCGAGCGAGAACTCGACCGGAGATGGGGCGATCCGCCTATACGCTGATACACTTATCGTTTGGGGGGCGGATTACACAGAGATTTGGGTAATTCCGCTAAGTTCGTTACGGAAGCGATAAGGTCTCGTCATATAGATTCACCCTGTTTCCTATCCTTTTCAGAAAGGAGGTGAGCAAATGCGACACAGCCGATTTGTCTGAAAACCATCGAAGATGCACGTGTTGTATCCACTTGCGAACAAATCGAGCATGTGCAGCGGACGCTCACCTCAGAACACAGTGCAGCCCTACAATACGGGGACAAGGAGAGGAGGGTGAAACACGTCTGACGTTTATCACTTTATCGTCTGCGCAGGCCAAATGGACCTATTCACCTGCCATCCCTGAGAAGCCCCCTCATTGCTCCTCGCTGCTTTTATCCGCCTGCAACAAATTGCCGGCTCGCCTGTGACTCCGCCTCTGAGGTGAAGCATATTTTGCTGCATCAAAACAGCTCAACCCAGAATAGGAGTCGTCAATGTCTATCTTCAACCGACACTGCGTTGCCTTGCAGATTTTAATAATCGTTTTCGCTTTGCTCTCCTCTGGTTGTGCGCCTATACCGAGGCCAACAGGCGCAGAGAGCGCCGTTCGTCCCTTTACGATCGGCGCCATTCCGGATCAGGACCCGGAAAAACTCCAAAGGTTGTATGGCAAACTCGCAGACTATCTCTCCGCAGAGTTAGGCGTTCCGGTCGTGTACAAACCGGTGACCGATTACACTGCCTCGGTGACGGCGTTTAGCATCGGTGATCTCGACATGGTCTGGTTCGGCGGGCTGACCGGCGTGCAGGCGCGTCTTCAGACGCCGGGCGCAGAAGCGATTGTCCAGCGCGACATCGACGCCAACTTTCACAGCGTCTTTATCGCCAATGTCGCCAGCGGCTTAACCCCCTTTGAGGACATCAGCGGTTTGACGCAACTCAAGGGCCATACGTTCACCTTCGGCAGCGAATCCTCCACTTCTGGGCGCTTGATGCCTCAATATTTTTTGAGTCTGGCAGGCGTCAAGTTAGAAGATTTCAAAGGTGAACTGGGCTTTTCCGGCTCCCACGACGCCACCATCAAGTTGGTGGAAGCGGGCGCCTACGAGGCTGGCGCATTAAATGAACAGGTGTGGAACAGCCGCGTCGCTTCCGGCGAAGTGGACACAGAAAAGGTGATCGTACTCTGGCGCACGCCGGCTTACTACGACTATCACTGGGTGATTCGCAAGGACGTGGAGGAGCGCTTTGGCGAAGGCTTCATCGGGCGAGTGCGAGACGCTTTCTTGAAGCTCGATGCAAACGTGCCGGAACACAAGGAGATTCTCGACCTTTTCGGCGCCGAGCGTTTCATTCCCACCGAGAGCGCCAATTATGCGCAGATCGAAGCAGTGGCTCGCGAGATTGGCAAGATCAAATAATGGAAGACGTTCAATCGCTGCACGGTGCATCGGCGGACGCAACCCCTTTCGCCGATGCACCGCCTGTCTTTGAGTTGATCAACGTCAGCCATTGTTTTGGCGACTTGATTGCCCTGCGCAATATCAACCTTCGCATCGGGCCTGGAGAGCGGGTGGCGCTGGTCGGCCCTAGCGGCGCCGGTAAAAGCACCTTGCTCAACCTGCTCAACGGCAGCCTTCGCCCCAGCGCAGGAGTGGTGCGGGCGCTTGGCTTTGACCTTGCACAACTGTCGCCCAGGGCGTTGCGTCAGGTTCAACGTCAGATCGGCGTGGTCTATCAACAATTTCACCTGGTGGACAATCTGCGTGTTATTCACAATGTCAATGCCGGTGCGTTGGGACGCTGGTCTTTCCTCAAGGCAGCCTGGTCGTTGATATGGCCCCAGGAAGTTGAACGCGCCGCTCAGGCGCTGGCGCAGGTGGGTATCTTGGAGAAGCTGTATGCGCGCACCGATCAGTTGTCCGGAGGGCAACAGCAGCGCGTGGCGCTGGCGCGCGTGCTTGTCCAGGACCCGGTGGCCATCCTTGCCGATGAACCGATCTCCAACCTCGACCCAGAGCGTGGACGCGAAATCATGGACCTGCTCTTCCGGCTCAGTGAGAAAATGAGAAAAACGCTGGTGGTCAGCCTCCACACCATCGAATACGCCTACACCCATTGTCATCGCATCATCGGTCTGCGCGAGGGGGGCGTCTTGTTCGACGCGCCGCCTGCGGAAGTTACTCCGGACATGGTGCGGACGCTGTATCGGATCGCAAAGGAGTAACTCGCTATGGCGCAGGTGAGCGAGATTCGGCGTCCGAATTCAACGGCCCTACCTGCCCGTCCAGCACTACTCAATGGACGGTCTCTGTGGTTGCTGCTGCTTTTGCTGGCGATTGCATGGTCGTTGGGGCAGGCCAGTGTCTTCGGCCGAGAGATTGTCAACCCAGGCGGCTGGCCGCTATTGTTGCGTTTTTTGCACTCCAGCGTGCGCCCTGACTTGAGTCAGGAATTTTTAATGCTGACGTTTAATGCGGCTTTGATTACCTTAGGGTATGCTGTTTGCGGGGTGGCGCTGAGCACGTTGCTGGGACTTCTCGGCGGCGTGCTGATGTCCGAGGTCTGGTGGAAGGCGCTGCGTACGTCGAGGAGGGAGAAAGAAGATCATCACGCCCCTTGGCTAATGGCGCGGAGCGTCTTTGCCATCCCGCGCGCCATCCATGAAGTCATTTGGGGGCTATTTTTTGTGAATATCCTAGGGTTGACGCCGCTGACAGCCATCCTGGCCATTGCCATTCCTTTTGGCGCCATCACGGCTAAAGTATTTTCAGAAATTCTTGATGAGACGCCGCGACGGCCGATGGAAGCGCTTTTACATGGCGGCGCTTCGCCGGCAAAAGCAATGCTTTACGGTCTCTTTCCACTCGCCTTTCCCAATGTCTTGTCCTACACCTTCTATCGCCTAGAATGTTCGATTCGCTCATCGACGATTCTGGGATTGATCGGCGCCGGCGGCCTGGGTTACGAGCTGTTGCTAAGCCTGCAGTCTCTGCGCTATGAGCAGATGTGGACGCTGCTGTACGCGCTTTTTGCACTCAACGGCGCCACAGATTACTGGAGCGGTCTACTGCGCCGGCGGCTTGGGGCGGTCGGACGAATCGAGCTACACATGACGCACGTCGCCCGACAACCACAGCACGCGCCGCGACAGGACATCGTTGTGCGAGCCTCTCTGACGGCGGCTATTGCGCTCCTGGTTTTTTCCCTCTGGTATGTGCGGCCCAATCCCGGTCAGTTGCTGGCTCCTCATACAATCGAGCGGCTAGTGGTGGTGGCCGGCAATTCCTTCCCGCCCGACTTTATGGAGCAGGGTTCTGTTCTGCTCCGCCTTTCTCTCCAGACGCTGGCGATGTCGATTCTGGCAATGACATTTGCCGGGGTCACCGGCGTTGTGCTTTCGTTTCTAGCTGCGCGTAATTTCTTAGCGCCGGGTGGCATTCTACTTCCTGCGGATGCGCTATGGGGTTGGCGACTTTTCAGTGGAGGAATGCTGCTTCTGACCCGCGCAATGTTGTTGATCGCCCGCTCGATCCCGCCTCCCATTTGGGCATTAGTGCTTCTCTTTGTGCTCTTTCCGGGACTCCTGCCAGGGGCGCTTGCACTCGGAGTCTACACCATGGGCATCTTAGGACGCTTGATGGCGGAAGCGGTTGAGAATCTTGATGAACGTCCTCTGCGCGCGCTCAAGGCCCAAGGCGCCCCAGGTCCACATGTGTTTCTATACGCAGCTTTGCCCAGCACGCTGCCGGACTATGTCGCTTACATTCTCTATCGTTGGGAGGTGACCATCCGCGAGACGGTGGTCGTCGGGTTAGTCGGTGCCGGCGGGTTAGGAAGGCTCCTGACCGAACAGCTCAGCAACTTCGACTATCGCGGGGTGACGGCGACGTTGATCTGCTATCTGGCGCTGACAATTCTGGTCGACCTTCTTAGTGCAACAGTCCGCCGCTTGCTCCGTTAAAGATAAAAAATGCATCATCGATTGGCCCACCAGCCTATGAGAGCAACAATGCCATACAGCAGCAAGAAAAAGAGCGCGCCGCCGGTCATGCACAACCAGCCGGCGATGGCGCCGCCTGGGCCATAGAAACGCCAGATCAACGCGCCGCCGACGACGTACAAAATCACAAAAAAGCCGATGACCAGCTGGCCCTCCGTCGTGCGGAGAAACCGCACCGGATCGAACGCGCGTCGTTTGTCTGCCATGGGTAGATTATAGCAAAGGGGTTGCGTGATGCGTGTTGCGTGATGCGTGTGGGGTGTTATGCCACGAAACACGCAACACGCACCACTTTACAGCGCCGGCGTCAGCACACGCAGCGCACCGGGAAGAATATTGCAGCGCAGTGGCCCAGCCTCCAACAGCTCGCCGTCGCTTTGGATGCGTTGGGGAGGATCGCTGATAATTTCTACAGATTTGACGCGCCAGCGATGCATCGCCGATGGCGGCCCCTCTTCCATAGCCCTTGCCTCTTCTCGATCCGATGAGGGCTGCCCTGCGTTCAACACGGAGCCGGCCACATCCAGCAGCGTTTTGAAGCCGGCCTGCTCAATCACGATTACATCGAGAAACCCGTCATCCACCGCAATGTCCGAAGCCAGGAAAAGCCCGTTGCGGCCCAAATTGCCGGAGTTAGCCACGATGCAGGTGACGCCTTCAAGCGCCTCTTCCTTGCCGTCCAGAAGGAGCCGATAACGAGCTGTTTGAGGCGCCATTGCGTTGCGCGCCGCAGACCACAGATAGGCGAAGACGCCGTAGCGATCCTTGGCCTCGCGGTCGGCGCCCGCCACCATTTCTGCTTCCAGCCCCATGCTCACGCGCAAAACGAAGATGCGCTCGTTCGCTGCACCCACGTCGATGACGCGTATCGCACTGGAAGGATCCGCCGCCACGCGTAAAGCGTCCTCCAGCGCAGAGGGGATGCCCAGCTCAATCGACATCACGTTGGCGGTGCCGCCGGGCAGAATGGCGAGACAGGTTTGGGTCGAAGCGCCTGCGAGCGCCGCAGCCGCTTCAGCGACGCTGCCATCGCCGCCGTAGATCGCCACCACATCGACGCCTGCCTTGATTGCCTCTCTGGTCAGACGCTCTGCATCGCCCGCCTGTTTGGTGATGCGGATGTCCCATTCCGCCGAATACTCCGAGAAGACGGCGTGCACGGTTTTCAGGTTCAGCCCCTCTTGCCCTGCGCCAGGATTGGCGATGATTTGAATTAAGCGTTTCTGCATAGGCGTCTCCGTTTTGTGTTCAGGCGATCCACACCAATACCAGTGAAATGGTCGCCATGCTTGCCAGCGTGCTGAAAAGCACGGCGGCGGCGACCAGATGCGGGGCGGCGACAAACTCTGTAGCCAGCACCGTGGCGACCACAGCCGTCGGCATCGACGCCTGTAAAATCATCACCTGACGCTCCAGACCGTCGATGCCAAGGAGGGCGCAAAGCGCCAAGGCTGCCAGCGGCGAAAGGCCCAGCCGAATCGCCATGCTCCGCCAGATCACGCGTTGCTCGCGGTTGATCGGCGTCGCGCGCAGTTGCACGCCGAGCAACACCAACATTATGGGAATAGCGGCGCCCGCCGTCAAATCAAGCGCTCGATAAAGCGGCTCCGGGATCGGGGCGGCCAGACGATTCAAAATGACGCCCAGAAGAGAGGCGTACACCACAGGGGCGTGCAGGCTCTGGCGAAGCGCCTTGCCCAGCGGCGCCGAGCCGGAAGAAGCGATGAAGACCCCGAGCGTGTTGGTCAATAGCGCGCTGATGGCGTAATAAATGGTCGCAATCGTCAGCCCGGCCTGGCCAAGGGCGAAGAGAGTGATCGGCAGCCCCATGTTGCCGTTGTTGCTGATGGCGCTGGCAATGGTCAACGCCGACCGCCGTTGGCGCTCCTGGTCCAGGCCGGCAACCCAGCCGGCGAAGCCTGTAACCAGGTAGACGCCTAACACCAGCATCAGCACCTGCATCAGTGCCGTCGTGCTGATATCCATATTGTACAAACTGCGAAAGACGAGCGCCGGCGACGCCAGATAGAACACGACGCGCCCCAGCGTGCGCCCTTCCAACGACATGAAGCGCGCCAGCGCATAGCCGGCGCCGGCGACCAAAAAGACGGGCAAAACCGTGCTGGCGAAGACGGACGCCAGATTTGCGAGCAGCGTCATCGGTCGAAGTTAAAGGCGGCGTTGAGCGGAGGCTTCGGCTTCTTCTTCGGCGCCGACATTGTGGAAGACCTGATAGTTTTCCAGCGTGGGGGTGAAAAATTCGACGACATATTCGTTGGGAATGCCCATCGGTTGCGTGATCTCTTCCAGCAATGCGTGAATGAAAGCCGAACGTTGTGAAGGTTTCAGTTGACGCGAGGCGTCGTCCCAAAGCAAAATCGTGCCGTAGACGCCCTCACCGGTGTAGTGCAGGTCGAGTTTGCCGATCGTCATCGGCGCGCCGTCGGCGGTGGCTTGGTCAAGGTCAAAGAGCGCGTATTCTTCGGAAGACTGGGTGCGCACCAGACGTTTGAGTTTGAGATTCACCGGGACTCGCCGCCAGTACAATCGTTGAGGTCAACCTGGTTCAAGGATTCGGATTCGCTTATTCATATTCGCCGAGGTCTTCATCCTCGTCGTCCTCCCAGGCCTCCCATGGGTCGATCTCGTCAAAGTCTTCCTCTTCTTCTTCATCGAAAAGAGGGATCGCCATCGCCTCTGCGCCGGCGTAAAAGAGCATTTCCTCCAGCGCCATTTCGGCGGCCTGCGCTTCCTCGCCCTCGCCGGCTGCGAACTCCTCCAACGCGCGCCGCGCCTGTTTCCCGCCCAGTCGTCCCAAAGCAAAAATCGCAGCGAGACGCACCGAGCGCTCGCTATCCGAAAGCAATTCAAGCAGGTCAGAGAGGGCGGCTTTCGCCTCAAGCTCTCCGCAGGCGAGGGCGGCTTCCGCGCGCATCGCCGGCGAGGGGTTGCGCAATTCGGCCCGCACCATGCGCCGCCAACGAATGTCGGCGCTGCGCCCCATCGCCGTGAGCGCGCTCACGCGCAGCTCTTCAAAAGGCGAATAATAGGCGTCTTCAATGAACTGACGCACCGCCACCTCGCCGGAATAAGCGATGCTTTCCAGCGCTCTACACTGCACGATAAGCGGCTCGGTTGGGTCCGTCAGCACGGCGACGAGGGCGTCCTCGGCGCGCATCGCCAGGGCGGCGTCCAGTTCATCCAGTTCGCCGGCCAGCACATAGTGGCCCAGCGCGGCGGCCGCCGCTGCGCGCACCTCATCGACGCTGTCATGCTGAAGTCGATAGATGATCGGCCCTAGCATTTCCGGCGTTGGCTCATTGGCGTCCAGCGTTTCGAGCGCCATCTGTCGAATGCTGGCGTCGGGATCGTCGAGGATGCTGAGAAGAAAAACGCTCAAGTCGACGTCCAGGAACTCCTCTGCGCTGCGCGTGAGCAGGTCGACGATGCGACGCCGACTGGCTGCGTCGATGGAAGGCCAGAGCTGTCGAACTGTCTCCGCCTGCGCGCGCGTCAAGTCGGACAGGGCGAAGTACTCGTTGAAGGAGACTTCTTCAGGGGCGACAATGAGCTGTTGCAACAATTTTTCCAGCGACCACGATGGAACGGGGGCGCGCTCCGGCACCTCCATCATCAGGTAATCATCCATGAGCTCGTTGAGCGAGCGCACATGGTATCCTTCGCTGTCCGCCTGGAAGAGCTCGTTCAACGCCGATTCGTCGTCCCCTTCCATCTCAAAGCGGTCTTCTGCATCGGAATCGAACGAAGCGCCGTCAAAACCGTTGTTAAAGTCGTCGTCAAAATTCAGCGGACGTTGGTTGTTGTTTTTCATAGATCCTTCATGTTGAACTACTGCCAGGTGAAGCCCCACATCTCGCTCGGCGGACTCACCGGCGTCAGGGCGCCGTCGGCCCCTCTCGCCACCACCTGCACGTACCAGCGCCACTGGCGGCCAAATTCAAGAGGCGCCAGACCACATAGCGTATCATCAAGTCGCCATAATGTCACGTTGGAAGGGCGCTGTTGTTGAATCACCCAAATGATCTGCTCCGCTCCGCCGGCGTCGCGTCCGTTCACATAACCAAGATGAACCACATATAGATCGGCGGACTGGATGGAGGGGACAGGATTCCACACCAGCTGCTCGCTTGCGCCGCACTTGACGGAGACTTGATTTTCCGGCGCGCGCAGCGTGGGGGCATCCAGACGGAAAGCGCTCACCGCCGGAGCAGGCGTGGGCGAAGGCGCGACGACGAGGGTCGGCGTTGATGTTGGCGTCGGCGAGGCAGAGGGAGCGTCCCCGGGAATGATCAGCTGCTGACCAGGTCGCAGCGTTCTGGCCTGCGCCAGCGTCAGATTGTTGGCGTCTAAGATGCGCTGCAGGTTGACGCCAAAGCGCATGCCGATCGCCATCAGGGTGTCGCCTGGCTGAACCGTGTACGTGAAGTTCCCCTGGATCGGCGTCGGGGTGGCCGCGATTTCGACCGGCGCATTGGGGTCGGGAATGATAATCTCGTCGCCGGGTTGGATCGTGTACACGTCGTTCTCGGTCAATCCATTCGCCGCCAGGAGCGCCGACAGCGAAACGCCGTTGGCCATCGCAATTTCAAAGAGCGTGTCGCCGGCGCGGATGATGTGAATTCTGGGCGTCGGCGTCGGCGCAGGCGGTGTCGGCGTCGGCAACAACAGCGTCAAAGCCGGTGCGCCGGTGGCCGTGGGTGTCGTTGCCGCGGCGCTGCTGGCGACGAGCGGTTGCGATGTAGGCTCGCCTCCGGCGCCTAGGGTGGGCGTCACCGTCAGGGTGGCGCTCGGCGTCGTCTGCCCAATCGATGTCGGATTGGCGGACGCCGCCCCAGGCGTTGACTGCGGCGTAGGTGTGGACGTGGGCTCCGATGTAGACGTGGGCGTCGCTGTCGGTTCATTCGTAGGCGTGGCCGTGGGCGCCTCGGTGGGCGTCTCCGGCGGCGCTTGCTCCTCGACAGGGGGCGACTCTGCCTCCGCTGCGGCCGCCGCCTCGCCTTCGGGCGCAGCGTCCTCGGCGCTCGTTGTCATGGATTGGGTGTTTTCGGCGTCCCCTTGCGCTGCGACGTCTTCCTCAGGCTGCGCGGAGGCATCGGAAAGTGTGGCAACCTGGGGTTGACTGAGCAGCCCGTCTTCCTCGCCCTCCGCCGACGCTCCCAGCGTAATCGTCAGATCAGGCTGCAGCTGATCGCCGATGGCGGCGACGAAGGCGACGGCGCGATCCACTTGACGCAGCGCCCAATGCGCCGGGCTGGCGCTTCCAAGTTGAACCAAAAACGCTGCACCGAAGAGGGCGACCAAGGCCAGCGGCGCTCCCCAGGTGAGTAGACGCGGCGGCGCCGGGTGCAGCTCGCGACCGCAGTGAGGGCAGATCACCAGCGCCGACGACGCTTTTTTGCCGCAACGTCGACAGCGCACCTGTTTGGTGCGAGAGGGCAATGCATCGCCGCAGACCGGACAAACCGACGCATGAATGCTTACGGACGAGTTGCAGGTGGGGCAGAGCCTCGTGGCCGCCGACCGCAAATCGCCTGCAGGGTGGCTACTCACCGGAACACGGGGTTTGTCCGGGTTCGGTGTTTGTGCTTGCATAGGCGCTCATTCAATTTATCTTGATTTTATGATATTTGGAAAGGGAGCGTCTCGCTTCTGAAAATCTATTGCCCCATCAATCTGGCCCAGTCGATCGTCTGCGGCGTCGAACTGAGGTCACGCACCGTAATGAGCAACATCAATCCGAGCAGCAAGGCGAAGCCGATCATATGGATCAAGCCTTCCCGCTCCGGGCTGATTCTTTTTCCTCGAATCGCCTCGACCAGGATAAACAGCAGTCGTCCGCCATCCAGCGCAGGCAACGGCAACAAATTGGTGATCGCTAAAGCTGCGCTCAGCACGGCGGAAAGTCGCAAGATCGGGAACCAGAAGCCGGTGTCGATCGTGGCGGACATGGCGCCGCCCACCATCTGGGCGATGCCGACCGGCCCGCTCACCTGAGCATCTTCCGGAGAGATGCGCCCTTCGATCAGCAACACCGGCAACTGCAACACCAGCATGGCATAGGAGGCCGTATTGACCACGCCATCCCACAGCGCAGGAAGGAGCTCCATATTAGCCATGCGATTCACCGTGCTGATCTGCACACCCAGTGCTCCCTGCCCCGGGGGCGGCTCCACGCGCGGGGTGACTGCAATGTTCATCCATTCGCCGTTGCGCACGATCGTGAGCACAATTTCCTGTCCAAGCCGCTCGCTGACCAGCTGGTTGAGCGGCTTCTCGAAGGTCACCTCGACGCCATCGACGGCGTACACCAGATCGCCGGGTTGCAGGCCAACGCGCTGCGCCGGGCTGTCTGCGGCCACGCCGGTGATCTGCGTCATCAAGACCGGCGTATATTGACTGCTGCGCACCGCGTTCCAGACTTCATTCAACGAATTTGCACTCAAACGCACCGGTGCGCCGTTGCGCCACACTTGCAACTGTTTGGTGTTCTCCGTAGGTCCCTGGCTCATGACATGGAGCGCGCCCTCGTCAAACAGGGGAACGCGGATGGCGACGCCGTCGTAGTCCAGCACAATGTCGCCTGGCTGCAGGCCGAGCGCCGCCGCAGCCGGGCTGACGGCATCCAGCCTGGGCGCGCCAGTTGGGACGGGCGCCCCGCTCATCACGCTGGCGGCGAAGAGCACCACGGCGAGCAGAAAATTCATGGCAGGCCCGGCCAGGAGCGTCGCCGCCCGCGCGCCGCGGCTGGCTGCATTGAACGAGCCGGGCGTCATGTCGCCGGCGTCCTCGCCCTTCATGCGCGCAAAGCCGCCGAAGGGCAACCAGTTCAGCGTGAAGTCGGTGCCGTCATAGCGAAACAGTTTGACTGCACGCGGGGGAAAGCCAAGGCCAAACTCTTCGACGACGATGCCGTTGCGACGCGCCACCAGGTAATGCCCGAGTTCATGAAAGAAGACGAGCACACCCAGCACTACGATGAAAGAGAAAATTGTCAGTATTAGATCGAACATATGCTCATCCTTTGAGGGGCGAGAATCGCCCGCTCTGCAAAATGCACTTCATTATAGCGCCACCGGGCTCCTATGTTGAAACCCTGCGCCCTCTGACCTGCATCGCGATGCGCGTGCCGGCTTCCTGTCCGCTCAGCGCGCCGCCTACGCGGCCCGGCGCCATCCCGCTGCAGACAATGATCTCTAACGTCGGGTGACGCTGGACCATCGCCAGCGCGTGCAGCACCTTGGCGCGCATGCCGCCGGTGACGTCCACGCCATGGCTGCGTCCCAACCCATCGGCCACGGCGTCGAACGTTTCCGGCGTGATCTCCGCAATGCGCTGCGCCTGTGGATCGAGCAACGGGTCGCAGGTGAAGATGCCGTCCACCTCGCCGGCCAGCACCACGCGCTGCGGCTGCAGGGCGTCGATCAGATGGTCGAAGATCTCCTCCGTGCTGACGATCGTGCCGCCGCGCACATCATCCAACGCCACATCACCGTACACGACCGGCGTCAACCCGCGCGCCAGAGCCAGCGCCACCGTCTCCTCCATTCCTCGCACGATGCGGCCATCGGCGCACCGCAGCGCTGCGCCCGGCTGGATGCTCCAGGCGGGGATCTTCGCAGCAAGCAGCGCCGCCGTGACGATGCGATTGAGGCGCGCCGCTGCGTCGCCTGTGGCAGCAAAGCCATACCAGCCGGCGGCGTCATGCACGCCCTCGCGCGTGCCATATTTGCGGCCGTACACATGGCCGAAGCTGCCCGAGCCATGCCCGATCACCAATCGCAGCAAGGGATCGGCGCGACGCGCCTCCGCAATTTCCGCCGCCAGCCGCTCGATGACGTCGAGCCGCGGCGTCTCTGCGATGCGTTTGTCGGTGATGAGTGAGCCGCCGAGCTTCAAGAAAGTCAACATTTGCGGTCGATCCTCGATGATCTATACACGTGGTTGCGTGGTGCGTGTTGCGTGGTGCGTGTTGCGCAGCGCACAACGCAACACGCAACACCACTGAACAGCGCTCCTTACTATGTTACTTTGAGCACTTCCGTCAACGCTGTCAGCAGGGTCTCTTCCTGTTCAGGCAGCACGGTGCGCGGGTCAAAGAGCAGACGATCGCGCTGGATGCGGCCGATCACCGGCGTAGGTTGTCCGCGCAGGCGGGCCGCCGCCGCATCCGGATCAGGATGCTCGACGGCCAACAGCACGGTCGGCAACGTTTCGCCGGGCAAGCTGCCGCCGCCGACGGCGCTGGCGCCGGGCTGGAGCTGGGCGGCTACGCCTTGTTTCAGCAGATGCGCCCGCCAGCCCTCGGCGCGCGCTCGAAGCTCCTCCGGCGAGGCGGCGATCATCCGCCAGACGGGAAGCTCCTCCACCGCCCGCCCGCGACGATAGGCGCTCAACGTCGCTTCGAGCGCGGCCAGCGTCATCTTGTCCACGCGCAGTGCACGCGCCAGCGGATGGCGCCGCAGTTGGTCGATCCATTTCGCCCGCCCTACAATGAGGCCCGCCTGCGGCCCGCCGAGCAATTTGTCGCCGCTGAATGCAACCAGGTCTGCACCCTCCGCCACGCTGCGCTGCACCATCGGCTCCGGCGCCAACCCATACTGCGTCGTGTCGAGCAGCGCGCCGCTGCCCAGATCATCGATCAGCAACAGCCCGCGGCTGTGGGCGAAGTCGGCCAGCTCCGCCAGCGTCGGCATGGCGACGAAACCGATCTGTTTGAAGTTGCTGCTGTGCACGCGCAAAACGGCGGCGCTCTCCGCCGTGACGGCGAGGACGAAGTCGCGCAGATGCGTGCGGTTGGTGGCGCCGACCTCGACCAGGCGCGCGCCGCTCTGGCGCAGCACATCCGGGATGCGAAACCCACCGCCGATCTCCACCAGTTGGCTGCGGCTGATCAACACCTCGCGGCCGGCGCACAGCGCGCTCAACAGCAGATAGACCGCCGCCGCGTTGTTGTTGACCACCATGGCGTCTTCGGCGCCGGTCAGTTCGCACAAAAGCCGGCGGGCGTGATCATGGCGACTGCCGCGCGCGCCGGCCTCCAGATCATATTCCAGCGTGCTGTAACCGAGGCTGACGTTGCGCACGGCTTCCAGCGCCGCCGCAGACAACGGCGCGCGTCCCAGGTTCGTGTGGATGATGACGCCCGTCGCATTGATGACCGGACGGAGCGAGGGGGCGTCGAGCCGCTCCATGTGCATTTGCACCAAATGCACCCAGGCTTCAGGAGAGGGGGCGCTTCCTCCTGCGGCGATCCTGCGCCGCGCTTCCGCCAGGGCTGCGCGTGCAGCCTCAGTCACCGCCTCGACGCCCACCTCCGCGGCGAGCAAGGTCAGCTCGGGCGACCGTAGGAGCGCGTCCACAGCGGGCAGTTTGCGATATTCCGCCTGACGGTTCAAGTTTGAAACATGCATCGTCGTCATAGCATACCGATTATACTCCCTTTCTGCAACGGAAAATGGGCGCAGGATCGGTGAAAAAGTCACATTCGGCGGCTGTCGGGGCTGCGGTTTGCATCGACAAAGCCCATTCATAGAAGGCTAACTGCGGGAATTGGGTCCCAATAAAAAGCGTCGCAAGTTTATTCTCCTGCGACGCTTTTTATCAGCAACGGCGTTGCATCTCAATCCAGTGGGCGAAAAGGGACTCGAACCCCTGACCTCCTCGGTGTAAGCGAGGCGCTCTGACCAACTGAGCTATTCGCCCTCCTTTTTGTCTTCAATGATACTGCATCCTGGCGCCGCTTGTCCAGAACGCACGCAACATTTCGATGCGCGCCTCGGTGCAAAAAGGGCGAAGCGACTCTAACGCACCCATTCTTAGCGACGGGCGCCGGCTTCAACCAGTGCCGCAAAGAGCGCGCGCGATTCCGCTCGCTGCAAGAGCGCCTCTGGATGCCATTGCACCGCCACGGCGAAGGGATGTCCTTCAACTTCAAGCGCCTCCACGATGCCATCCGGCGCCCAGGCGACCGCCCTGACGCCAGGAGCTACGACGCGGCACGCCTGATGATGCAAGCTGTTGACCTGAACGCGCGCCGCGCCGAGGATGGAGGCAAGGCGGCTGTCGTCCGCAACCGTCACCGGATGGGCGAGGTGGTCATGGGGAAAGTCGGGATAGTAGGCGTGCTTCAACGCCCGTTCGTGCTGACTCACGTCTTGATAGAGCGAACCACCGCACGCCACGTTGAGGAGTTGCAAGCCGCGGCAGATGCCGAAGAGCGGCTTCCCCTCGGCCAGCGCCCAACGCGCCAACGTCATCTCGGTGCGGTCGCGATTCGCGTCCACGCCGCTGACCACCGCCGTCGGCGCCTCCCCATACAGCCTTGGATCGACGTCGCCGCCGCCGGACAAAAGCAACCCGTCGAGCTCTGAAAAACGAAGGCGCAACGTCGCCTCGTCTAAATTGGGAGGGATCAAAATCGCCTCGCCGCCGGCCAGCTGCACGCCTTCCACGATCTGCGCCGCCAGCCGGTCTAGCTCCTCGCGATCGGGCGAATCAGAAGGATGAAGAGTCACGCCAATTTTGACCATCGGATGCCTTCTTCACGGTAACTCATCTTTTTTATGCACCTTGGAGCCAGGCGATCGTTTCATGCCCGCTTTCAGGAAGCTTCATGGCTTTTCACAAAATCATCTGCGATCCTCGTAGCCGCAGGCTCCCCAAACGGCTGCAGGACGCCGAGCACATCCAAAGCAAATCCTCGTAGCTGCAGCTCATAGTCGCAGCCTCCAGCACACCGCTTGCATCACCAATCCAGGGAAAGCAGGCGCATCAGCTCATCCGCCGTTGTCGTGTTGCGCACGCGCACGCGTGGAAGCTCAAAGAGCCGCTGATTGTCCAGCGTAGCCCCCTGTCGGGTCGTCACGCCGGCCCAATAGTGGGCGCTTTGGAAAATATCGATCGTGCGTTGGTCATATTCGCCGGCCGGATAGGAAATGAAGCGCGGACGCACCCCCAGTTCGTATTCGATTGTCTCCAGGCTCCCCAGCGCCTGCCAGACCAGATAGTCATCATCTTTTCCCGCCAGGCTGACGTGGTTGCGACCATGGGACTCGATCGAAATCCCCGCCGCCAGCATCTCCCGCGCCATGTCCCAGGTCAGATAGGCCGGGCGTTGTTCATCCATGAAGTCGGTGATGACGAAGATCGTGGCCACCATGCCGCGCTCCCGCAGGAGGGGAAAGGCGTTTTCGTAATTGTCCCGATAGCCATCGTCAAAGGTGATCACCACCGGCTTGTCGGGTAAGGGCGCCCCTCGCTGCAGGGCGTCGACCACTGCATAGAGGCTGACGGTGGTGTAGCCTTCGGCCAACATGCGGTCGAGATGTTCGGCGAATTGCGCCGGCGACACCGAAAGATCGCGGCGGTAGACGTCGGCGTCAGGGGGCGGCTCGCTGAGGTAGTGATACATCAGGATCGGCACGCGCATCGTGCGCGCCACGCCGTCGGGCGTCGGCGCGTAGACAGGAAGCTGCGTGGGTTCAGGCGTCGGGGTCGGCGTCGGCAGCAATGCAAGCAGGGAGAGCGGCGTCGGCGAAGCGGTGGCCGACGCCATCGGCGTTTCACCGACAGAAGCCGGCTCGGCGGCCCCGGCTGAGACGAGGGGCGTGGACGTCGCAAAAGGCGTTGCAACAGGCGACGTCCTGGCCGCAGGGACGGTCATTCCCTGCTGTGGGCTGGCCAGCGCCTCGTTGCCGCTGCATCCTGTAAGGCTAAGCGCCAGCCAGACAATTGCGCCCCAATAACACACAAACCACAGGGTCGAACGCACCATAGCGCGCATCATAGCATGGCTTTCAAGCTACGATCAACTTCCAACAGGCTTTCTCAAAAGTGCTTCGCGTTCTGTCGGGAATATCGGCGCGCGTTTGTTTTATTCGCCTTTTTTGACAGGATTCCTTGAGAGATGAGTTGTTATTCGCCGCGAACTTTGCCTTCAAAACGCAACGTTTATCGCCAATCCGTGTTTCTTTTGGAAAAAATTTTGATGGAGTGATTGACAAATTCAGTTGTACAGTCTATACTCACACGAGAAGAGATATTGCGCACCCAGGACGAGACGGCTCCGGCGTTCAGAGAAAAATCACCCATACTGATATAGACTTATTACTGCTGATTACTCTTACATTCTAGGGGGGCCAGATGTATAGAGAAAAAATCCGTGAGTACTACGACCATTTGAGTCGTAGCTACCGAAGGGTCGCGGATTATATTATGAGCAATTACTACGACGTGGCGTTTATGACGGCCGCCCAGCTCGCCTATGCTGTGGACGTCGACACCACCACCGTCGTGCGGTTCTCTCAGCGACTCGGTTACAACGGCTATCCGGACCTGCTCAACGACATTCGCGAGCAGGTGAAGGCGGAAATTTATGCGACGTACCGACCCCAGCCGCTTGCTCCGGACGACCCGGCCGGCGTCTTCAAAGACCGCATCCAACAGGAGCAGCACAATTTGCAACAGATGCTGGTGCAAAACCCTCCGGAGCATCTCCGCACGGTCGTCCGACTTTTCGAGGAGGCCGAGCGCATTGTCATCCTTGGGGAAGGATACGCCGAAACGGTGGCGGAAATGGTCGCGCAGCAGCTTCGTCATCGCGGGCTGCAGGCGGAGTATCTTCCCAACGACGCCGCCCGCAAAGCCGCCACTTTGATGAACGTAGACAATCGGGTGCTTGTCGTCGGCGTCAGCGCCACTGCCTATGGCCGCGAGGTCGCACGCGCTATGGAGTTTGCGCGGGCGCGCGGGGCCAAGACGCTCG
>Ga0116210_1000087_pt1:0-2500 | contig 88694 bp, 74 predicted proteins | sample TshhotsprinmetaG_FD_94483 | JGI IMG/M metagenome (GOLD analysis project Ga0116210, IMG submission 94483) | Hot spring microbial communities from South Africa to study Microbial Dark Matter (Phase II) - Tshipise hot spring metaG | ecosystem: Environmental > Aquatic > Thermal springs > Hot... | reverse complement strand
GTAAATTCGGCGGTGAGGCGATTGATGAGCGCGCCTCGCTGTTCATAGAATCGTTCGTTGTGCTCACGCGCCCGATGGCCTATTGGTTCGATAATATCGGTGTAGAGGCGTTCGTTTTCGCTGATCAGGTACCAAAAGTTCTGACCAACTACCTTAAGATAGCCAGCCCGCGTGTAGGTGGTTCGGGTTTTACCATAGCAAATGCCGAGCACAGGTTGCACATTCATGCTGATCCGAGATTGTTTCAGGCGAATGACTGCGTCCCGTAAATCCTGCGCCAGTTTGCTGTGTTGCGAGCTGTTCCCCCAGTTCGGACCCGATTTGATTGAAACCAAATAGTGGGTGTTGCGATTGATGAATTCTAGATCAACGCCAGGTGCACTGGATTTATGTCCCCCGGACGTTTGCTGGGCAATGAACAACGCAAGATTTTCTAAAAAATCGCCGAATAATTTCTCCTCCGAAGAAGACAAAAACGCGTCAAGAAGACTGGCTATCAAATCGCTGGCGACGGTTAAATTTTTCGCTCGGAAGAGATAGGGGTTCTTTTTGAGCAACTGATTCAGGCTCAGAGATTCCACTGAGGTCAGGCGCCGCCGATGGAAATCTTGAATCGTCTCCTGGACATACTGCTCAACCATGCGCATGTCGAGAGGATTCACTCTTTCGCCTCACTTTCATAAGATGCTCTTTCCTCAAAAAGTTGCGGTTGCACCCCATGAAGGCGCTCGCGCGCCAGATTGCAGTATTCAGGATTGATGTCGATCCCAACATAGTGACGATTGAGTCTCTTGGCGGCGACGGCAGTCGTGCCCGATCCGATGAACGGGTCAAGCACGATGTCGCCTTCTTTTGTGAAAAGTTTGATAAACCAAGCGGGCAAATCAACAGGAAAGACTGCACTGTGGCGCCGATTAGAGCACTCCGTCGCCATGTGGATGACATTAGTGGGGTAGACCATGGCCCGCCCCACCCAGTTGGAGACGTTTTTGCCGAAGCCACTTGCGACACGCGATTCGTCGCGGATTCTGTCCGTCTCGCTCAATCGCCTGAGCCGCTCTTGCGCCCAACCGCCGATTGGAACCATCACTGCATCTTGGTACATCGCAAAGGCTCGCGTCTTGTTAAATTGAATCAATCGTTCCCAGGCGTCTCGGAAACGATTGGGCCATTTCCCTGGATAAGAATTCTTTTTGTGCCAGATGAATTCCTCTGTCCAGAGCCATCCTTGTTTACGCATCTCCAGAATCAATTCGATGACGTAAGTGTGACGTTCACCGTTGACCACGCGCTCTTTGATATTGAGGATAAACGTGCCGGTGGGCTTGAGGACGCGTAAAAACTGCTTCGCCTTCGGCAGAAACCAGGCGCAGTACTCGTCAGGTGTAACGCCGCCGTAAGTGTGGCGCCTCTGGTCGGCGTAAGGCGGCGAGGTGAAAATCAGATCGATGGAATTATCAGGAAACGACTGCAGAACCTCCTCGCAATCGCCCTGCAGAATCGTGTCAAGCGAATCCATAACTTTGTCCATACAAATTATTTTATGAGAGTCAAGGCCAGCATCCAAGGAGCTCATCTTTCTGAATGCCGATAAACGACCTGACAAGAGTTCATCGGCATAAAAGTAAGGAAACCGTCTACCCCACCCGGTCAACTCTCCCCCGCCATTTTTTGTAGCTCATAAAGCCGATTGAGCGCATCGAGCGGGGTCAGGTTGTTGATGTCCAGTTTGCGCAGCGCCTCGACGACCGGATGCACGTCGGCGAAGAGCGAAACCTGCAGGGCGCCAGCGCGCCGCTTCGGCGCCACAGTCTCGGTCAGTCGACGCGGACCTGCGGCGCCGCTCCGCTCCAGGTCGGCGAGGATTTCCTCCGCGCGCGCGACGACCTGCGCGGGCAGGCCGGCCATGCGCGCCACGTGGACGCCGTAGGAGCGGTCGGCCTTGCCGGGGATGATGCGTCGCAAAAAGACCACATCTTCGCCGTCGCCGCTGTCATCGACGGCTACGTTGTAGTTGACGACGTGCGGCAGCCGTTCGGCCAGGTCGGTCAGCTCGTGATAGTGCGTGGCGAAGAGCGTCTTGGCGCGCAACCGGGGATGGTTGTGGATGTACTCGATCACCGCCCAGGCGATGGCCAGCCCGTCGTAGGTGCTGGTGCCGCGGCCGATCTCGTCGAGCAGCAGCAGGCTGCGGTTGGTGGCGTGATGAAGGATGTTGGCGGTCTCGACCATCTCCACCATGAAAGTGGACTGGCCGCGATGAATTTCGTCGCTGGCGCCCAGGCGCGTGAAGATGCGATCGACGACGCCGATGCGGGCGCGCTCGGCGGGCACGAAGCTGCCAATCTGCGCCATCAAGGTGATGAGCGCCGTCTGGCGCAGGTAGGTGCTCTTGCCGCTCATGTTGGGGCCCGTGATGATCTGAATGGCGGTCTCCGGCGTCAGGAAGGCGTCATTGGGCACGAACGGCTCGTCGGTCAGCGTCCTCTCCACCACCGGG
>Ga0116210_1000081_pt1 | contig 90664 bp, 83 predicted proteins | sample TshhotsprinmetaG_FD_94483 | JGI IMG/M metagenome (GOLD analysis project Ga0116210, IMG submission 94483) | Hot spring microbial communities from South Africa to study Microbial Dark Matter (Phase II) - Tshipise hot spring metaG | ecosystem: Environmental > Aquatic > Thermal springs > Hot... | reverse complement strand
TGCCTGGCACGTGGACAACAATCGCCGGTAGACGTGCCAGGCATCCTGCAGAGTGCCTGGCACGTGGACAACAATCGTCGGTGACGTGCCAGGCATCCGGTCAGGAGACCTCGCTCGGACGCAGATGAGCTCCCCAGCGGAGCATGGATGCCAGTCTCAGGAGGGTAACCATGGAAAACGAGATGACACAGACGGTGCAGGAAACGACGGCAGAGACGACCGGCCGGCCTGAGCGTGGGCCGTTTGCCGAGGCAGTGCGCAAAGTGTTGCTGGCCGGCATCGGCGCGGTGGCCCTGGCTCAGGAGGAAATCGAGGAATTCGTCCAGAAGCTGGTCGAACGGGGCGAACTGGCGGAGGCGGACGGCAAGAAGGTGGTGAAGGACGTACTCGAACGCCAGAAAAAGCTGTTCAAAGAGGAGGCGCGCAAAGCCGAAGGACTGCTCGATCGGCGCATCGAGGCCATTTTGAATCGGCTCAACCTGCCGACGCGCGAGGAATTTGCGGCCCTGAACGAGCGCATCGCCGAGCTGACCCACAAGATCGAGGAGCTGAAGAAGACCGAATGAGCTCAGGCCGACTGCGGCAAACTTTGGGGGCGCAGCCCATGCTCGTCATCAAGAGGTATCCGAATCGCAAGCTGTACGACACCGAAGCGAGAGCGTATATCTCCCTGGAGCGAGTCGCCCGGCTCGTGCGGGCGGGTGTCGAGGTGCAGGTGGTGGATCATGCGACCGGCGAGGATCTGACGGCGCTGACCCTGTCGCAGATCATCGTCGAGCAGGCCAGGCAGGAAAGCACCTCATTGCCGCGCGCGGTGTTAACGGCCCTGGTGCAGGCCGGCGGCGACGCGCTGGCGACCGTGCGGCGCAGCCTGCTTGGCTCGCTCGACCTGACGCGGCACGTGGACGATGAGATCGAACGCCGCATCCGCGGCCTGGTGCAGGCCGGCGAGCTGGCCGAGGAAGAAGGCTGCGCCCTGCGAGACAAGCTGATTGCACCGGCCAGCCTGCTGGCGACAGACGGCTGGCCCGATGAACAGATGGTCCGTCGGGCGCTGGCGCGGCGCGGCATCCCTGGCCGGTCAGAGATGCTGGCGCTGGCCGCGCAGCTTGATGCGTTGGAGGCCGAGGTCGTCGCGTTGATGCAGAAACTGCGCCGCGATCAAAACGAGCTGCCTGCAGACATCCAGGCGACAACATAGGGGCGAGGTTCCCTCGCCCCTGCAGGCCCGTGCGACACCACGCTTCACGCCGCGGATCAGATACGAGCCGGATCGAATCGCAGCCGGCCGCCATCCTCGCCGAAAGCCGACCGAATCATCAGCAATTCGCCGATATTCTCCATCGTCACCAGCCCCACCAGCCGGCCGCCGTGGATCACAGGAATCGTGTGACACTGGCACTGCTGCAGGCGCTGCGATACCGGCTCCAACATGTCGGAGGAGTCGGCCGTCACGAAATCCCGCCGCATGAAGTCGGCCACCAGAGCATCTTCTCCCCGTTTCCGCAGGCCCGCGATCAGGTCGCCGCGCGTCAGAATCCCCTCTACCCGGCCCGTGCTGACCACCGGAAAGTCCTGCTGCGAGCCGCTGAGCAACAGATCAATCGCCCGACCCAGAGAGTCATCCGGTGCCAGGGTGCGGAAATCGGTGATCATGGCCCGGCTCAGCGGAATGCCGGCGAGCGACGACTTCATCTGCACCATGCTGGCCTCCGATGCCGCGCCGATCCATACGAACAATGCCGTGAAAACCAGCAACGGATTCGTGAAGAGCCCGATCAGGCCGAAGCCCAGGGCCACAGCCTGGCCCAGGCTGGCAGCGATCTGAGTGGCGCGACTGTACTCCATCCGCATCGCCAGCAACGAACGCACCACCCGGCCGCCGTCCATCGGGAAGGCCGGGATCAGGTTGAACAAGACCAGGATGACATTGACCACCATCAGCCGCTCGAGCAGCGAACCGCCCGTGACGCTGAGGGAGCTAAGCGGCTCGAGGGCGTTGCTCACAAACAGGATGACGAACAGGACGGCCGCGATGACCACGTTAACCGCCGGTCCCGCCAGCGCTACCCACAGCTCCTGGATCGGCACATCGGGCATGCGCTCCAGCCGCGCCACCCCGCCGATGGGCAGCAGCGTGATATCGCGCGTCTTGATCCCGAAACGCCGCGCGGTCAGCGCGTGACCATACTCGTGCGCCACCACACAGGCAAACAGCAACAAAATAAACGCAATCCCGGCCACGGCGCTGGCCAGATTTCCCCCGGCCAGCAAATTAGCCATCACGATCCAGCCGATCAACAGGAGAAACGTGGCGTGCATGTACACGCCGATCCCGGCGAACTCACCGATCTTCCACGACCATTTCATCGTCCACCTCCATGAACGTGCCACTTCCACCCTCCAGTGTTATGCAAAGTCTTAACAAATGCCGTATCTCGCCTTACATTCGACCGGTGAATGCACGAAACCCTGGTGGACGCAATTCGGCGGGTTGGTTCCCGGCGCGAAATGCGCCAGGCCGACGAAGTCGTTTGACACATGGCTGCCGCAATGCTATACTACGATCAGAAAATAAACTGGCTTTGACGGAGACAAGTACGTCGTTGCTGGCCTTCCAGAGAGCCGCCGGCCGGTGCGAGGCGGCGGGCCGCACGACCGAAATCCCCTCCTGAGCTGCAACCCTCAACGCCCTGCGGGTCAGTATGGGTTGCCGGCCGGCCCCCGATAGCGGGCCGGGGTCACTGACCCCATGAGGCCATGGGCGCGAGCCCGTGGCGAACCAGGGTGGCACCACGAGCGCCCCTCGTCCCCTGGCCCTGTAACGACGGGCCTATCGGGACAGGGGCGTCTTCATTTTCACGTGCCAGGCATCTCACAGAGTGCCTGGCACGTTGGACGGCGAACCGGGTTCACGTGCCAGGCACTCTGCGAGATGCCTGGCACGTTGGACGGCGATTTTCGATCAGACAGGGAGGCTAACATGCTCGATATTCGTTTCATGCGGGAAAATCCCGAAAAAGTACTGGCGGCCATGGCCGTCTTGGGCGCGAGTGACGCGCCGGTAAAGGAAGCGCTGGCCCTCGACGAACGTCGGCGCGCCATCCTGACGCAGGTCGAATCGCTGCGCGCCGAGCGCAACGCCGGCTCGAAACAGATCGGCCAGCTCATGCGCGCCGGCCGCCGCGATGAGGGCCAGGCGCTCCAGGCCAGGCTGGGCCAGATCGGCGACGAGATCAGGGCGCTCGACGAGGAACTGGCGCAGGTCGAGGCTGCGCTCCAGGACGCCATGCTCAACATCCCGAACCTGCCGCATCCCAGCGTGCCCATCGGCAAAGACGAAAGCGAAAACGTCGTCGTCCGCACCGAAGGAACGCCGCGGCGCTTCGACTTCGAGCCCAAACCACATTGGGAGCTGGGCACGGCGCTCGACATCATTGACTTCGACCGTGGGGTCAAACTCAGCGGCACCCGCTTCTACCTGCTCAAGGGCGCCGGTGCAGCCCTGCAGCGCGGCCTCATCGCCTGGATGCTCGACCTGCACATCCAGGAGCACGGCTACACGGAAATCTATCCACCGTACATGGTCAAATCGGAGATCCTGGTGGGGACGGGCAATCTGCCGAAGTTCGCCGACAACCTGTATCACGACGCTGAGGAGGATTTATGGTGGATTCCCACGGCCGAGGTGCCGGTGACGAACATGTATCGGGACGAGATCCTCGACGGCGATCGGCTGCCGATCTACCATGTCGCCTACACAGCGTGTTTTCGGCGGGAGAAGATGAGCGCAGGCCGGGATGTGCGGGGCATCAAGCGCGGCCATCAGTTCGACAAAGTCGAGATGGTGAAGTTCGTGCGGCCGGAACACTCGATGGACGAGCTGATGAAGCTGATTGACAACGCCGCAGATGTCTGCCGACGGCTGGGCATCCCGCATCGCGTTGTCCAGATGTGCACGGGCGACTTGAGCTTCGTCGCCGCGGTGAAGTACGACATCGAGATGTGGGCGCCAGGGTGTCAGGAGTGGCTGGAGGTGAGCTCGTGCAGCAACTTCATGGATTTTCAGGCGCGGCGCGCCAACATCCGCTACCGTCCTGCACCGGGCGCCCGACCGGAATACGTCCACACCCTCAACGGTTCGGGGCTGGCGCTGCCGCGCGTGTTGATTGCGGTGCTCGAGACATATCAGGAGGCCGATGGCTCGATCACCGTGCCCGAAGTGCTGCGGCCCTACATGGGCGGGATGACGCAGATCAGGGCGTAGGAGCGGTCAGGCCGCGGCTGAGATAAACCGCGGCCGCTTCGCGCACGAATGCGCCGGTCTCGATTGCGCCGTAGGTCTCTTCGAGCCGGGCGGCCAGCGCCAGCATCTCGGCATGGGTGGCGCGGCCCGGCCGCAACGTCTCGTACATGCGCAGGAGCTCGGCGTTCGGCACCGCGGTGAGCTCGGCGGCGCGGCGCAGATTGGCGGCCAGCTGAGGATAGCCGGCGGCCAGCGCAATGGCCGCCTGGGCACGCAATGCATCCGCCGCGATGCGCAGATCAGCGTCTGTCAGCTCGCCCGCAGCCAGCCGTTCCAGCGTGATCGCCGCGGCAGGCCGACCACTGGCAGCGCAGAGTGTGTCGGCAGCGTGTTCCATAAGCGGGTAGATATCATCCATTGTCCTCAATCTGGCTCCCAGTCGAACCATAGCTCCTGCGGCGGCTTATCGGCGATCTCATCGGTCTCGCGGCGATGGAGCAACGCCGTCTTCACGATCAGGCGCAGCCGGGCCCAGTTGTCAATCTTGACGCCGACCGGTGCGGGCGGGACGCCTTTGGCATAGCGTGCAGCATTGCGGCCGATCGCCCGATAGGTTTCCAGGGTCAGGCTGGGCGACTGCGGGAAAAGCTCCAGGTTGTTGAGGCGGGCCAGCCCGCGTTTGTGGATCACGGCTGTGCCGCGCGACTGGAGGCCGATGGCGATGCCCGAACCGCTCAGCTCGGCGCCGGCGTAGCCGATGGCCGCGAGATCTGAGCTGCGGTACACCTTCACGATGCGCGCGGTCAGCCCCTCGTCGGCTACACCCGAGAGGATGGCAGCCAGGACGGCTTCATGTTCCAGGCCGGCGATGGTGCGCGTGAGAGCGGTGTTGAATGCCGGGCCGACTGCGACGATGATCTCGGCCCGTGTGCTGGGTCGCGCCAGGCCCAGCTCCACGAGCCGCGGCGAGGACGGACCGACGTGCGGCGCCACGAAATGGCGCGGGGATTGGGCCTGCCGGATCGCCTGCAGCGCCTCCCACCGCGTCCCCTCCAGCCGATAGCCGGTGCCCGGGCCGGCGTAGTCGTTCGGGTCGTTGATCGCGGAGAGGACACGGAGCGGCCGCGAGCCTTCCGCGCCGGCCGGTGACGTGAAGATCGCGGCCGGCTGCAGGTAGTCGCCGGCCACCCGCTGCCGGCCCATTTCCAGGATGTTGGCCGCGATGTCCACGAACCCGGCCCGGCGCAGCGCCTCGGCCACAGTCAACATGCCGGCATCGCTCGCCAGAAAACGGTCGGCCGCGGCCAGATCGGCCACCGCATCGCGGTCGGGCATGTCGTCGCTGCTGTGCGCAGTAATTGCCGCCGCGACTTCGGCGTCGGTGATCGGAGGCAGGCCCAGGCCGGCATAGACCGCCTGGATGGCACGCGCGGCGCGCTCGCGCACGGCCAACACGGCCTCCTCGGTGGCCGGCAGCACGCCGCCGTCCACCTGCATGTCGCGCTGGAGCACGTTCCAGTCGTCGAAATCTTCGGCGTCGAAGTTGCCGCCGCCGAACAGGTTGTCGCGCTTGGGCACGGCGCTGTAGCCGGAGCAGATGAAGTCGGTGCCGGGGATGAACTGGAGCATCAGCTTGGCCGATTTGCGCATGGTCGAATGCGAGGCGAGCGCGTCGTTGCCCGAGGCACACTCCAGGCCGATCATGGAGGCCAGCAGGTTTTCGGCCAGCACCGCGCGCACGCCGCCCGGCAGCGATTCCGGCAGTGCGATGCAGGAGATGGAGCCGTTCTGCACGCCCTGGCTGCCGGCGCCTTTCGTCACCAGCAGGCAGCGCGCCTCCAGGTAGAGCATCGAGCAGCGTTCGGCGTGGCCCATCAGCGCCTCGGAGCCGGTCCCCGATGTGAAGCGCACTTTGACCCCACGCGAGGCATAGGCCGCGGCCAGGAATGCCTTCGACCAGGGGGTGTCATCGCCGTCCACAAACGCGCGTTCCGTGCCGTAGACCGACAACGTCTCGGCATAGGTGGTCAGCCCCTTCATCGCCAGCCGCAGGCCCAGCGATTCTTCGACCGCGCACTGGGTGAGCACACCGCCACGGCCGGTCTGCGTGCCGACGAGCACAGCAAGCGCGTTGAAGGGCGCGTTGCGCGCCACGCGCACGGTTGTCTCCACCTCGGCGAAGCCACGCAGCGCGGCCTCGGCTGCGTCGGCCGCCAGCAGCGCCGGATGCTCCTTCCAGTTGGTGACATGCGCCTGGTTGGCGGGTGTGCGGCGCACGCGCATCTTGGCCAAGCCGATCATCATCTCCAGGACATTCATGTGCCGGATGATCTCGACCAGTTTGGCGGGGGTGCAGCCGCAGGCCAGCCGGCGCACCGCGGTCTGCGGCACGTTGATGTCTGTCAACATGTGCGCGATCTGGAGGCTGGGCGTGGCCATTGCCTCTGCGGCCACGCTCAAATCGAGCGCGTGATCGGCGATGAAGAGATCGAGGCTATCGAAGTCGGCGCGCGCCTTGCCGTCCATCTCGACCACGCGCCCAGCCTCGATGCGCAGGCTGGGTCGTGGGTCATATGGGCTATCGGCCACGATCAACCCGGCTTCAGGCCACGGCTCGACGAACGTCTCTTTGTTGATGTCGCGTTCGGCCAAAACTGCAAACCGACGCGATTTATTCTCCGCACTCATCTCGCTCTCGCGTTTCACGTTTCACGCCTCATGTCTCCTTCTGGCGCTTCGCGGCCCGCACCGCGTTCAGATACGTCTCCTCGGTCTTGAGCACGTGTTCGAGCACCTGGATGACCGACCAGCCGCCGTCTGGCGGGGGTGTGGCTGCGGCCTCGTCGTCCAGGCCGACGGTGGCACCGAGCAACATGCCCCAGGCGAGCTCGGCTTCGATCAGCATCCGTTGGGGCGGAGTCGGCGCGTGGCCGGTAGCGATGCGCGCTGCGCCGGCCTGGCTGGCGTGCTCACGCATGTGATCGCCGAAGCGCAGCAGCACCCGGCGCAGATCGTCCCAGCGGTTCATGCCGGTGGGCAGGGCGAAGTCGGCCTCGGTCAGGTCGGCGCATTCGGCCAGGGTTTGCTCGCGTTTCCGGCGAATTTGAGCCAAAAGCGAGTCGAGTTGGGCACGCGACATAGATGTTCCTCCTGGTTCGGCCCGGTCGGAGACCGGCCAGAGCACACTCTCCCTCTCTCCCTGTCTCCCTCTCTCCTTGTTTCCCTGTCTACTTATCTCCCCCTCTACACCTTCCCCATCCGCCGCAAATTATCCAGGCACTGCGCCACCACCTCCAGCGGCGAGTATTTGTAGCTCTCCTGCTCCACGATATACCACTCCGTGCCGCCCTGGGTCTCACAGAGATCGAAGACGCGCTGCCACGGCACATCCCCTTCGCCGAGGAGCGCCGTCGGATCGGTCGCGGAGTATTCCTTCAGGTGCACGGTGAGCGCCCGGCCGGGATAGCGCTCCAGATAGGGGATCGGGTCGCCGCCGCCATGCAGCGCGTTGCCGATGTCCACCTGCATGATCACATCGGGCCGCGTGTTGCTGAAGAAGGTATCCCACGGCAGCTCCCCTTCCAACGGCTGAAATTCGATGGCATGATTATGATAGCCGGTGAGCATGCCATACGGCTTGAGCCGCTCGGCGATCTCGTTGAAGAGGTCGGCGGTGCGCAGCCAGGCCGCGCGCGAGTTGCGATACTCCTCGGCCAGGCCCGGCACGATCAGGTATTTGTTGCCCAAGATCTGGTTGAATTCGACCGTGCGGGGCAGCGCGTCGCCCAGCAGCGTGTCAATGCGGATGTGCGTGCCGCAGCACTTTAGGCCCAGGTCGTCGAGCATCATGCGGAGCTCTTTGGCACTCCGGTCGTAATAGCCGGCAAACTCGACGCCCGCGTAGCCCATTTTTGCCACAGCGGCCAGCGTGCCGGGCAAATCTGCCGCGCAGTCGCCGCGGACAGAGTAGAGTTGAAGTCCGATTGGGATAGGCATGGGTTTTCTCCTCATATGATGCTTTTGCTGTTGCTGACGCCCGCATGACCCCACTTCATGCCACGTCTATCTTCACAACGTCGCGCGATACTCCGTCCCGGCTGCCTCGATCTCCGCGACCGTCACTTCACGGCCGAGATAGCTGGAAAGGTAGATGCCCTCCGTGATGAGCGCAGTCTTCAGGGCCAGGCCGGCCGTGTCGAGCAGCGGCACGCGACCGAGCTGCGCCCACACCCAATGACGCTGCGAATGGTCGAAGCCGGCCTCCAGCGGGTTGCATTGATGCCAGCGCCAGTCGGCGCCCTTCACGTCGAATGTGGCGTTCATCTCCATGTCGGCCAGGGTGGTGAAATAGCCGAACGGCTCGACCCGCAGCCCGGCCTTCGAGCCGAACACACGGTCGCCATCCGAGCTATCGGCATGGATCGCCCAGGCCTCCTCGATGAAGTAGGTGATCCCACCCGCCAGACGCACCAGGCCCATGCCCAGCTCCTCGACATCGTAATGGCCGGCCGCGCGGCGGTCGGGATAGATGTTGTCGAGCATCTGGTAGATGCGGCCCGACACGGTCTCCACGGCCGGGTTGCCCAGCAGCCACATCATGCGCGCGATGTGATAGACGGCCATGTCCACCAACGCGCCGCCGCCCGCAGTCGCCTTCTGGACGAAAGCCGACGTGCCATAGCCATCCACCCACGGCCGGCCACGGCGCCGATAGTGCGACGACTTTGCGTAGTAGATCTGGCCGAGCAAGCCCTCGTCAATCATGCGTTTGGCCGCGCGCGCCTCTGGCGCGTAGAGGGTGTTGAGCTGAACGTGCAACATGCGGCCGGTACGCCGGGCGGTCTCGACCATCGCCTTTGCTTCTGAGTATACCCACGACAGCGGTTTTTCGCAATAGACGTTCTTGTCGGCCTCCAGCGCGGCGATCGTGACTGCCGCGTGGAGTCGGTTGTGCAGCGCCACGTCTACTGCCTGAATATCGTCGCGCGCGAGCAGCTCCCGATAGTCAGTGTACACCGCCACCTGGGAGCCGATACTCTGGACGACCCGCCGTGCCTCATCCTCGCGCAGATCGCACACGGCAACGATCTCGGCTTCGGGCACTTCTTTGTAACGCTCGACGTGCACCTTGCCGATCTGGCCGACACCGATGATACCGATACGAACTTTGTCTGTCATGCAGTTGACCTCCTGATCTGAAAATAGGATGCGGACGACGCGCAGCACACGGCCACAACGATCGTATTGCCTCATGCGTCGTGAATCATGCGTCTGGTCGCTTCGCTGCAAATCCCATCGTGTAGAGGTTGTAGTACATCCCTTTGAGCGCCAGCAGCTCCTGGTGCGTTCCACGCTCGACGATCCGGCCATGACTGAGCACCACGATCTGATCGGCGCGGACGATGGTGCTGAGGCGGTGGGCGATGACGAACGCGGTGCGGCCCTCTAGCAGCCGGTCCATGGCATCCTGGATGATCTTCTCCGTTTGCGTGTCAATGCTGGAAGTGGCCTCGTCCAACACGAGGATGCGAGGATCGGCGATGAGTGCGCGCGCGAACGCCAGCAGCTGGCGCTGTCCCACCGAAAGGCTGGCCCCGCCCTCCTCGACCAGCGTCTGATAGCCGAACGGCAGCGCCTCGATGAACTCGTGCGCGCCGATGGCACGCGCCGCGGCCACGATCTCGTCGTCGGTCGCGTCCAGCCGACCATAGCGGATGTTCTCGGCCACGGTGCCCCGGAACAGGAACGTCTCCTGGAGCACAATGCCCATCTGCCGGCGCAGCGACGAGAGCTCCACGTCGCGCACGTCGTAGCCGTCAATGCGCAGGCTGCCCGCCTTCACATCGTAGGAGCGGTTCAGCAGCTTGACGAGCGTGCTCTTGCCCGATCCGGTCGCGCCGACGAGCGCCACGAGCTGGCCCGGCTGCACATGCAGGACGATGTCGTGCAGCACGGGCAGATCAGGCTGATAGTGGAAATAGACGTGGTCGAAGACGACCTCTCCACGAATCGGCGGCATCTCCACCGCGCCGGGCTTGCTCTCGATCTCGATGGGCCGGTCGAGCAGGCCGAAGAGCCGTTCGCCGGCGGTCATCGCCTGTTGCAGCGTGTTGTAGCGTTCGGCCAGATCACGGATGGGATCGAAGAAGCGGCCGATGTACATGACGAAAGCGACCAGCACGCCCGGCGTGAAGACGCTTTCGCCGACGGCCAGCGCGCCGCCGAAGGCGATCACCAGAGCGACGGCCAGGGTGCCGAGAAAATCCACCCCGGGGAAGAAAAGCGCCGACAGCCTGGCCGCGCGACGTTGCGCCTGATTGAAGCGATAGTTGATCTGCGTGACGAACTTCTCGAGGTTCAGTTTTTCGCGCGTGAACGCCTGCACCACGCGCACGCCCTGGATGTTCTCCTCGATATAGCCGAGCATCCGGCCGTTGTAGTAGCGCACGCGACGCCAGTTGTCGCGCGCCCGGGCTCGCCACATGGCCGTCAGCAGGAGCATGATCGGCAGCACCGAGAAGGTGATGAGCGACAGCCGCCAGTCCAGCGCCAGCATAACGATCACGATGCCGACGAGCGTGAAGAGATCGGAAGCGGTGCCCACGATGGCCCAGGTGACCAGCTCTTGCAGCGCGTTGACGTCGGAGGTCATGCGCGACATCAGGATGCCGACATCCGCTTTGTCGAAGAAGCTGAGCGACTGACGCTGAAACTTCTCGAACAGGTCGCGGCGCACGCCATAGATGCTGGACTGGCCGGCCTCGGCAACGGCCGTCACCTGTGCGGCGCGCGCCACCCAGGCGATCAGCTGTGCGGCCAGGAAGAGCACGATGAGCAGGCGCAGCAGCCCGCTATTTCCGGCGGGGATGGCGTTGTCCAGCGCCAGCTTGATGATGTACGGCCCGGCCAGCGACGTCGCAGTGATCACACCCATCAGCGCCAGCGCGAGGATCATCTGTCGGGCATAAGGCCGCACATAGCGGAACAGCCGGCCGACGATGCGCCGATCGTAGCCGCGGAACTGCAGATCTTCGGGCAAGTCGAATTCGACATTGCCTTCCCGGAACAGACTGCGGAAGCGTTGGAGCAGCACGGCCATCTCAACCTCCCGTCACGGCCAGCGCCGGCCGCAGATCGGCCGCACCCGTCGCTGCGGCAACAGATGCGATGGCCTCTTCCTGATCGCGCAGCTGCAGGTCGTAGATCTCCCGATAGGGGCCGGGCTGGCGCAGCAGTGTATCGTGCGTACCGCGTTGCACGATGCGGCCATGATCCATCACCAGTACCTGGTCGGCCGATTTGATCGTGGTCAGACGCTGGGCGATGACAAACGAGGTGCGGCCCCGCATCAGCGTCTTCAGCGCCTGCTGGATCAGATGCTCTGTCTCCATATCCACGCTGGAGGTCGAGTCGTCCAGGATCAGGATACGGGGATTGATCAGCAGGGCGCGAGCGATGGCGATGCGCTGCCGTTGGCCGCCCGACAGCGTGATGCCGCGCTCGCCGACCTCGGTATCGTAGCCCTTCGGGAACGACATGATAAAATCGTGGGCCTGGGCCGCCCTGGCCGCTGCGATGATCTCCTCATCGCTCGCATCGGGCCGGCCGTAGGCGATGTTCTCGCGAATGGTGGCCGAGAAAAGCAATGTATCCTGCAGGACAATGCCGATGTGCCGACGCAACGATTCAAGCGTCACGTAGCGCACATCGTTACCGTCTATCAGCACGCGACCGGCCGTCACGTCGTAGAAACGCAGGATCAGGTTGACGAGGGTGCTCTTGCCTGCGCCGGTGTGGCCCACAAGCGCCACGATCTGCCCCGGCAGCGCATCCAGGTTGATGTCGGTCAGGGTGGGCTGTCGGCCATCGGAATATTTGAAATCCACGTGCTCGAACTGCACCCGGCCGGCGACCTGCGTGAGTACCCGTGCGTGCGGCGAGTCTGCGATCTCGAACGGCGTGTCGAGCAGCTCGAAGATGCGGTCGGCACAGGCGAGGGCTTCGGCGATGAGGTTGACGATGTTGCCCAGGCGCTGCACGGGGCCGCTCAGCATCAGGACATAGCTGTTGAAGGCGACCAGCGTGCCCAGCGAGAGCGCACCGGCCGAGACCAGCGGCCCGCCGAACCAGAAGGTCAGCGCGACGCTGAGCGCGACCAGGAAGCCCATGAACGGCGAGGCGCTGCCCCAGAAGCGGATGGTGCTCAATCGGGTGCGCATGTAGGCCCGATTGGCTGCGTCGAACTTGGCGATCTCATAGGGTTCACGCGCGAAGGCGCGCACCACCTGGGCGCCGGTCAGATTCTCCTGAAGCACGGTCGTGACCTGGGCGAAGTCCTGCTGCACCTGTTTCCATTTTGGCCGCATGCGCTGGGCCAGGTATTGCACAGAGAGGGCCAGGATCGGCATGGGGGCGAGGGCCGCCAGAGCCAGTTGCCAGCTCATCTGGAACAGGATGACGATGATGAAGCCAAGCATGAGCACGATGCTCAGCGAATCGAGCAGGGCACCGGCCACGAAGCGCTGCAACGCGCCCACATCCTCGGTGATGCGCGACATCAACTGCCCGGTCTGGGCATGGGTATGATACGAGAAGCTGAGCCGCTGGATGTGATCATAAAGCTGATTGCGCACATCATAGGCCACCATCTGCCCCGACGACTCCATGCCGTAGCGCTGGCCGAACGAGAACACCACGCGTGCCGCCGCCACGCCGACAACCAGCAACGCCATCTGCAGCAGGTAGCGCCGGTCGCCGGTCGCCAGGCCCACGTCGATCACCTGGCGGATGATCCAGGGTATCAGCAGGTTGAGGCCGGTGACTGCGGCGATGCAGAGGTAGGTGAGGGCCAGGCGTTTGCGGTGAGGCTTCAGATAGGTCAAAATGCGCAGGAGTGTGTGCATCAGGCGAGTCTCCAGGGAACGTTGTGTTCTGTCTCTCGCTCGCCTTACACCTGAACCGGCTGTCCCGACGCGGCGCTGGCATAGATCGCGTCGAGGATCTCCATGACGCGCAGGCCTTCCTCGGCCGTAGCGATGTGCGGCGTGTCGGTCAGGATGCTCTCCACGAAGTGCGCCATCGGTTTGGGCACGGCTCTGGTCGGGCCATGGAGCTTCATGTCATAGTGCGAGCCGTTGCGTTCCAGATAGATCTCTGCTTCGAAGGTGTAGCCCTCCTGCGTGTTGCGCTGCACCAGGCCGGCCTTTGTGCCGTAGAGCCGGGTCTCCATCAGTTCTCGTTCGCTGATGTTGGCCGCCCATGACGCCTCGACCACCAGCGATGCGCCGGTATCGAAGGTGATCATCGCTGCAGCCAGGTCTTCCACGTCGTACAGCGCGCCCTTTTGAGCCGCCAGTTCGGATGCGATGGGATTGTAGGTCCTGCCCAGCACCCAGACCGGCCTGGGATATCCCATCAGCCAGAGCGCGAGATCGAGACGGTGCACGCCCAGGTCAATCAGGGGGCCGCCGCCGGAAAGCGCCTTCTGGCCGAACCAGCCGCCGAAGCCTGGCAGCCCGCGGCGCCGATGCCAGATCGTGCGGCCGAAATAGATCTCGCCCACCAGGCCGGCGTCTACTTCGGCTTTCAACGCGAAGCTCTGCTCGGTGAAGCGCCACGAGAAGTTGATCATCAGCCGTTTGCCCGCGGCTTTACTGGCCGCCAGCATCTCGGCCGCCTCTCGCGCGTTCATGGCCATCGGCTTCTCGCATAGCACGTGGCAGCCTGCTTCGAACGCGGCCAGCGTCAGACTGTGATGAAATTTGTTCGGCGTCGCAATGCTGACGAGATCGAGTTTCTCTTTCGCCAGCATCTCCTCGGCGGTCGCATACCGGTTGGGCACGCCGAACTTATCGCCGATCTCCTGCAGACGCGCGGTATCCGGATCGGCGACAGCCACGACCTCCGCCCGGGGATGCGTCTGATAGCCGGCGATATGATGCCGCCCCATCCCCAGGCCGATTACGCCAATGCGCAGTTTGTTCATGGGTTGCTTTGTCATGGTTGGAAAGCATAAAACGCGCAACGTCAGACGTCAAACGTCAAACGTTAAACGTTAAAACGTTAAACGCGCAACAAAGAGGCCCTCACGCCTGACGTCTGACGCCTGACGTTTGCCGCCTGGCTCACGACCCGCTCACCGTTACCGGCTCCAACGGCGTCTTGGCGTTCGGCGCCAGGCGCAGTTCGCGGAAACCGACGACCTTCACCGGCGCGGCCCAGCGCACCGCATTGGCCAGCACCAGCCGCACCTCCGGCTGATAGTAGATCGGGAAGGTCTCGTGGCCGGGCGAGAAGTAGAAGACTTTGCCACGGCCCCGGTAGAACGCGCAGCCGCTGCGGAACACTTCGCCGCCGGGATACCAGGAGATGAAGATCAATTCGTCGGGCTGGGGGATGTCGAAGAATTCGCCATACATCTCGGTGTGGGGGATCTCGAAGTAGGGACCCAGCCCCTCGACAATCGGATGGCCGGGCGCGGTGACCCACACGCGCTCCTTTTCGCCGATCTCGCGCCAGATGAGCGAGCAGTTGGTGCCCATCAGGCGCTTGAAGATCTTCGAGAAATGGCCGGAGTGGAGCACGATCAGTCCCATGCCCTCGAGCACACGGGCCTGCACCCGATCCACCAGATCATCGGGCACGTCCCGATGCGCCATGTGGCCCCACCAGATCAGCACATCGGTGGTGTTGAGCACCTCATCGGGCAGGCCGTTGGCGGGATCATCCAGAGTAGCCGTGCGCACATCGAAGTCGGCGTGCTGCCGCAGCCCCTCAGCGATGGCGCCGTGGATGCCCTGCGGGTAAACTGCGGCGATGTGGGCATCTTTCTTTTCGTGGCGCCCCTCGTTCCAGACGGTGACACGGATTAAATTAGACATGGAAGAGCACTCCTGAGTAGAGATAGATGTGAATTGGCGTGAAACGTGAAACAGCAAACTCCGGTTCTGTCTCGATATGAGACGCTCATTTTGCTACGCCAACCAAAGCCATCGTCCAGGGTCCGCGCGATGGAAAGGCTCGTTGCCGCCGTGTATCAGCGGCAGGCAGGTGTAGCAGCCCGAAACACCTCGCTCAACGCGACCGCGGCCGGCTTCGGATTCCCATCGAAATCCACGATCGCCGTATTCGCCGTGCACGGGAAGCTGTCATGGCCCATCCACACCAGGAAGCCGCCGCAGCGCGGGAAGCGGTCCTTGCAGGCCGATGCGGCAATGCGCAGCGCCTCGGCCTGTCGCGCCTGGCTCCAGGCGACGTATTCTTCCAGGCTGGCCGGCTCGCGGCCCTGCTCGCGCACGAAGATGGGCCATTCGATCCACCAGCCGGTGCGCCGCCAGAGCGGGTTATCGGCCGAACCGGGCAACACCGACAGGTCGCCCCGATAGCGTTCGATGAGCGCCACCGGGCTGGCCCCGGGCGCGCCCGTCTCCGAGCGAAAGAGCGCATCATCGGCTGCCCAGTACGCCTTCCATGCCTCCAGCGCGCCGGGCATACTCCAGGGGCCATGCACGTCCCAATGTAACCCCTGGCCGAAATCGGCTTCCTGTGCAGAGAAACGTGGACCCGAGGCCGAAGTGGGCAGAAAGCGCCGGCCCGGATCAAGCTCCGCCACAACCTCGGCAAAACGGGCGATCAGCGGATGGGAGGCATCCACCGGTTTGCCGCTGCCGGTCTTGTTGTCCCGCAGGTCGCCCTGCAGCTCGTTGCCGCCACACCAGAGCAGCAGACAGGCGTGGTGCTGTCGCCGCGCGATATACGATGCCGCGATCTCGGCCATCTCGGCGATGCTCTGCGCATCTTCTGGCGGCCAGTTGTCCACGCCCGATGACGACAGCGGAAACTCCTGCCAGACCAACAGCCCCAGCTCGTCGCAAATGCGGTAGAAACACTCCTTTTCCAGAAACGCGCCGCCCCAGACGCGCAGCAGATTACAGCCCAGATCGCGATAAAGCTCCAGCCGCTTCCGGTACTCCGCCTCGGTCACATCGGCGAAGTTCGGCCGGATCGGCGTCCAATTCACGCCCTGGAGGAAGATCGGCTGGCCGTTCACGACGCAGAGCCACGGATCGGCCCCACGGGGACTGGCCTCGCACGCGCGCCACTCGATATGCTTGAAGCCCACGCGACGGACCACTTCATCGTGTACGCGGCCGTCTGGCCCGATCAGCCGGCAGCGGACATCGTAAAGCGGCTGACGGCCCAGGCCGTTCGGCTGCCAAAAATCAACCGATAGCCCGGCAAGACGGAGAGCGAACGGCGTTGTCTCTTCCGGCAAGGACGACCCCGGGAAGAAGCGCTCGCGGCCTGCAATCACCCCGTGTGCGACTTCGACCATCATCTCCAGCCGACAGCCCGCCGCAGCGCGCGCCGCGCCGATCACCCGCACGGCACCCCGGCCCGTCGCCGCATCCACGTCCGTCGCACAGCGCAACGACACGAACGCCGGCCCATCGCCGACCTCCAGCGTGACCGCATCCCAGATGCCGATCTGCACCAGGCGGGAGGTCCAATCCCAGGTATAGTTGAAGCGCGGCTTCCACTCGGTCATGCGCGACGTGAAGCCGAACTGCCCCAGCCAGCGCGGCGGCAGATCGAAGACGATCTGCAACAGGTTGGCACGGCGCGGCTGAAGATGCGGCGTGAGATCGAACGTATGCGGCACGAAACTGCCGCGGAAGGCGCCCACCTCACGGCCATTCAAGATGACCCAGCCGCTGTAGTCCAGGCCGTCGCAGCGCAGCAGGTAGCGCGTTCCCCGCCGCAGCCAACGGCCGGGCAAACTGGTCTGATAAATCCAATGGCGGTTTTCCACCCATTCGCACAGTCGAGCGTTCAGGCCCACATTCCAATCGGGGAGGATGCCACTGCGGCGCAGCGCTTCCTGGACAGAACCGGGCACGGTTGCAGGGACGGCCGGAACATCGCTGATTCCGGAGACAGTGATATCGGCCAGCCTACTGAAACGCCACTGTTCGGGAACAAAGCCGGCAAGTTGCCAGGGGAGTTCAGAGAGATCGTAGCGGATGTTCACCGAAGATGACGACCTCGTGACATGAGATTACACGGTCATGGCCGGCAAGACATTGCCGATTCAGCCGGCGTAGCGCCGACCCTCATCCAACATAGCCAGATAATTATCCAGCGGGATATAGTTCGCCACGCTGTTGCCCGTGCCCAGGCAATAACCGCCGCCCGGCAAGCAAGCGTCGAGCGTCTCGCGCACGCGGCAGCGCACCGCAGCCTCATCGGTGCGGCAAAGAAAATCCACGTCAATGCCGCCGAGCAGCGCGATGCGATCGCCGTATCTCTGCTTGGCCTCGACCACCGTTTCGATGGTATCCTCGAACGAGTGACGGGCATCAATGCGCACATCCTCGATCAGATCGGGCATGATGGCGGTCAGTTTGCCGCACGAATGGAGCAAATAGGGCCGACCGGCCCGATGGGCATAGGCGGCCATCAGCTTGTGGCCGGGCAGCACGAAGGCGCGCAAGTCCTGCGGGCTGATCAGCGTGCCCGTCTTGAAGCCCATGTCGTCGCTGCCCCACACGATCTTCACGCGACTGAACTCGAGAATGCTCTGGACGATCACCTCATACATCTCGATCAGCTTCTGGCTGATGGCCGCCACCAGATCGCGCTGGTCGTAGAGCGCATAGCAAAGCGTCTCATAGCCCATCAGCCAGGTCAGATATTCGGCGAAGTGCGCGAAACCGCCGGAGCCGATGACGCACATATCGTCGGGGAGGTTGCGCTCGTACCATTCCAGCGCCCGCGTGGTGGCCCTGTGCGGATCAGGCCAGGGATAGGCCTCGAACTCTGCCCAGTTGGTGATGGGGCCGCGATGTTCTTCCATGTAGGCGCGGCCGGCAGTGCGGCGCAGCGCAGCCGTATCCTCGATCTGGCTGCGATGCAGCGGCATCTCCAGGTTCTCGACGCCACAGCGCACGTAATCATAACCCAAAAAGCGCTGGATGGCAACCTGGCGCTTCAGATCGAAATACGGATCGGCCGGATCGAGGTCGGCGAGCAAGTCGTAGCGCCGACAGATCGCCTCCTGCACCTCGGCATCGAGGAAAAGCTCGATATGGTGCACGCGACGGGGCGTGCCCTCGCGCCGAATGCAACGCACCAGTGCTTCCCAATCGGCCGCGACCGGACGGGTGAAAGGTGTTGCTGGCATGGGCTGATGATCCTCTGGCAGGCTAGAATCGAATGCCGATCAGCGTGCTGGCAGTGAGCCGGGATACCATTTCCTTCATGGTCATGGCCGCAATGTGATCGGCTCGCCAGACGGCCAGCGGCACACCCTGATTGAGCGCGGCCGTGCAGGCTTCGCTGGCGTATGGAACCACGCCGATGATCTCGCAGCCGATCTGTGCCCGGATGTCGCGCAGATTGGCGCCCGTTGTCATCCCCGAACGATTGGAGACGACCGCGCTGACCAGGCTGCCGCTGATCCCCCACGTGCGGAGGAGATCGAGCGCCACTTTCGCGGCCTGAACGCCGGTCGGGTCGGGCTCCAGGACGACGGAGACCAGGTCACAGGCGCGCAACGCCGCCTCGATGACCGGTGAAACGCCCGGCGGCAGATCGAGGATCACATACTCCGATATATTGGCAAGCTGTCTGATGATCGCCCTCACCGTTTCCGGGTTCAGTTCGCGAAACTCGGAGGGCTGCTGGGGGCCGAAGAGGACCTTGACGCCGAAGCTTGTGCTGAACAGGTGCGCGTTAATGGCCCGTTCATCAATTTGGGATGGCAAGAGCTCTGCGAGTTGAGACAGGTTCTCGGCAGACGCCCATTTCAACTGGGCGGCCAACGTGCCGTATGAACCACGCAGCTCGACCAGGGTCACGGTTTTCTTCTGCTGGGCCAGCAGCGCGGCCACGTTGACCGCGATGGTGGTCGTGCCGACTCCGCCTTTAACGCCGTAGAAACCGAACACTTTGCCTGCCTTCGCAGGTGCGACGGCGACTGTGGGCGGCCGCTGCGTGCGGCTGAGCAGCGCGGCCACGCGTGCGGACAATTCGTCGAGATTGACCGGCTTGGGCACGTAATCGTCGGCGCCCGCGCGCAGCCCTTTGACGCGATCAGATACCTGTCCCAACGCGCTGAGGATGATGATCGGCAGATTCGCGGTATCGGGCCGGCTGCGCAATACGCTGCACACCTCGAAGCCGTCCATGCCCGGCATCATCACATCCAGGATGATGACATCCGGCTTCTCTCGTTGCGCGATCTCCAGTCCCTCCGCACCGTTCTTGGCCGCAAGCACCTGATAGCCGTCCGTTTGCAATGCAAAGGTAAGCAGACGCACGATATCGGGCTCATCATCCACGACCAGGATGCGGGCCCGTGTCTCAGTCTCTGCTCTGCCCCGTGTCGGTCTCAGTTCAGCCATCGTGCCTCCTTGTCTTCATCGCGCACCGGCGTTTCTTCCCTGTGACCGTCTCCCGTTGCCGTCGCAGAAGCGGCACCCGACGATGCCGCAGGGATGAGAAAGTAGAAGGTGCTGCCCTCTCCGACTTTGCTTTCAACACCCATGACTCCGCCATGCGCTTCGATGATCTGTTTTGAGATGTAAAGTCCCAGGCCTGCTCCGCCGGTGGTGCGCGTCAGCGACTTCTCGGCCTGGAAGAATTTGCTGAAAAGCAGCGGCAGGTCTTCTTGGGCAATACCTGGGCCGTGATCCGTGACCGCGATACGCACCATGTGATTTTCCGGTCGGGCGTAGACTTCGACCGATCGTTGCGAATCGGAGAATTTGATCGCGTTGCCGATCAGATTGATCAGCACCTGGCGCAGTTTGGCGCGATCGCCCACCACGCACAGCGGACCGGAATCGGCAGCGACCTGATGCGTCAGGACGATCTGCTTTTCGTTTGCCAGGCCGCGCAGCATGTCGAATGTCTCCGCAATCAGATCTGCGACATCTACATTGCCCAGTTCCAATTTGGCGCGGCCCGATTCCAGGCGAGAGACGTCCAGCAAATCATTGACCAGTGCCATCAAGCGCTGCGCGTTTTGGGCGGCCGTAGCCAGAAATTCCTGCCGTGTTTCTTCGCGCTGCACCCTGCCGCTGCGCAGCAATTCCAGGAATCCCTGCAGGGCGAACAACGGTGTGCGCAACTCGTGCGAGACGGTTGCAATGAAGTCATCCTTCATCTGGGCCAGACGCTGCTCGGCCTCTTCGCTGCGTTTTTTCTGAATGGCAGCGCCCAGGATGCCGGCCGCCACCGTAATCCCATCGAGCTCGACCTCAGACCATTCGCGCGGGGTTGTGCAATCTTCCAGACCCAAAAAGCCCCACCATTCGGTGCCGACCATGATCGGCACGAGGGCGATTGAGAGCACGCCGAACCCGGCGAGGAACGCCTGTTCCGCCCGACTGAGGTCGTTGATCTTACCATGGACCGGCCGGCCACTGCCTAAGACGCGTTCCCAGTGCCCCAGGCCGGCAGCCAGCAAACTCATCGTATGCCACGCGGTTCCGGCCGCCTGTTCCGCCAGCCCAGACGCCATCCACTCATGCTGCCGCACGACGCTGAGCGCGCCATCCTCGGTCCATTGGTTTTCGGCAATGTAGACCCGGCTCACGCCCGTGGCCTGGCCCAGCTCCCGCAGGACAACCGAGATGTGCTGTTGCAGATCAGACGTTTTCAGAAATTGCTCGGCCGCGTGGCTGACGGTGCGCAGGATGGCATCGCGACGCTGAAGCGCCTCTTCGGCGCGCTTCCGCTCGATAGCGTAGAGCAATGCGCGCACGAGCAAGTTGCGATCCACCTGGCCCTTAACCAGGTAATCCTGGGCGCCCTCGCGCACGGCACGAATGGCAACCACTTCATCGTCATAGCCGGAAAGCACGGTGATGGGCACGTGTGGCGCGCAGTCATGCACCCGAATAAAAGTATCCAGGCCACTGCTATCGGGCAACGAGAGGTCGAGCAGAACGGCGTGGATGCCATCGCTCTTCAGACGTTCCAGCGCGACGGACAGGCGCTCGGCGCGCTCCAGCTCGAACTGAACGCCACGCGCGCGCGCCAGGAGTTCGCGGATCAAACGGGCATCGCCGGGATTGTCCTCGACCAGCAGAACCCGGATCGGTTCTGACTGCGGGCCGGTCGAGGCGAGAGATTCATTCATGACTCGGCACCTCACAAGGCTAAATACCAGCAGATAGCCGCCGACCGATCATCACGTCGGCCAACCGTCCTCACCGTTTCACGACCACCTCGGCCCATGCGCCTCTAATCGGCGGGAGGCAACTCCACCAGGCTCATCCAGAAATGTTCGATTGCTCGCACCACAGCAACGAACTGATCGAGATCTACCGGCTTTGCGATGTAGCAGTTTGCGTGCAGCTCATAGCTTTGGACGATATCTCTAGTCGTCCGCGACGTGGTCAGAATCACTACCGGGATACGTCGGAGCCGATCATCTGTCTTGATCTCCGCAAGCACTTCGCTGCCGCTCTTGCGCGGCAGATTGAGATCGAGCAGGATGAGATCTGGCCGCGGGGCCTGCTCATGACGGCCTTCCCGATGCAAAAAGGACAAAGCCTCGACGCCGTCGCCGACCACAGTCAAGTTGGCAGGTCGCCTGGAGCTCCGCAGCGCCTCACGCGTCAGGCGGACATCGCCCGGATTGTCCTCGACCAGGAGGACCTCAACGGGACGACGCCATGGTTGGGCGGTCATTATCGAGCCTCTCCGTACAGCATTGGGTGTTTTCGGCATCGGCGAGAGAAGTCATCGTAACGGAAGCGATTCGCGACGACTTTTCGGTCATCGCGCGGAGCAGAAGGTTTCGTTGTCCCAACGGTTAAGACGCAAAACCTCGCCAAGGTTACGCATGTTTGGTCGCTAACGCTCTCGATCTCCAGTTGTTTGTTCCACACGACCGCATTATATCACAGAAAGCGCCGAAAGCATCATAATTGCAGAAGCGTCGCAATCCGGCTATAATTGAAGACAGGTCGCGCCGAGGGCGATGGCAGGCATCGTGTCGCGCCGATCTGTCGAAACCAAATCACTCGACGACGCAAAGGAGGGATTCACCATGGCCTTCGAATTACCGCCACTTCCGTATCCCGACACGGCTCTGGAACCGGCCTATTCGGCCAGGACGATCAGCTTCCACCACGGCAAGCATCACAAGGCCTACGTGGACAACCTCAACCGGCTGATCGCAGGAACCGCCCTGGAGGGCAAGACGCTGGAGGAGATCATCCAGCTCACCGTAAACGACCCTGGCAAAGCAGCCATCTTCAACAACGCGGCCCAGGTCTGGAACCACACCTTTTTCTGGCACAGCATGAAACCGGGCGGCGGCGGGCAGCCGAGCGGGCCGCTCGCTGCGCAGATCGTCGAGACGTTCGGCAGCTACGAGAAGTTCGCTGAGCAATTCAAGGCGGCTGCGGTGGGCCGCTTCGGCAGCGGCTGGGCCTGGCTCGTCGCCGACGGCAAAGCCCTGAAAATCGTAACGACGCCCAACGCTGAGACGCCGCTCACTGCGGGCCTGCGACCGCTGCTCACGGTGGACGTCTGGGAACATGCGTACTACCTGGACTATCAGAATCGCCGGCCCGACTTCGTCCAGGCGTTCCTGGATCAGCTCGTGAACTGGGATTTTGCAGCCGCGAACTGGTCGAAATAGCCGGCGCGAGGAGGATGGCGTGCAACGATTGACGCAAATCCAGGCCGCCCTGCGCGATGAGGGGCTGGACGGCTGGCTGCTGTATGAATTTCGAGGCCTGAATCCCATCGCCCTCGACGTAGTGGGAATTCCCCTCTCCCGCTCGGGCAGCCGGCGCTGGGCCTGCTTCATTCCCGCACAGGGCGAGCCGCGCTGGCTGGTGCACGCGATCGAACAAAGCGGCTGGGCCGAGCTGGCACCCCAGGCCCTCACCTACGTGTCGTGGGCCGAATGGCGCGAGGGTCTGCGGGCCATCCTGGGCAGTGCGCAGCGCGCGGCCATGGAGGTGTCGCCGGGCGCCGCCATCCCCTACATCGGCCGGGTTGACGCCGGCACCGTGGAGCTGGTACGCAGCCTGGGCGTCGAGGTGTTGTCCTCGGCCGACCTGGTGCAAGTGGCGCAGGCCGTGTGGACGGCCGGGCAGCTGGCCAGCCATCGCCACGCCTGTCGCGAGCTGCTGGCGATCAAGGACGCCACCTTCGAGCATGTCCGCCAGGGGCTGGCGGCCGGCGAGCCGCGCAGCGAGCTGAGCGTGCTCGACTTCATGCTGCAGGAGTTCGAGCGCCGCGGACTGGCCGGCTACGGCGCCATCGTGGCCGTGAATGGCCATGCCGCTAATCCGCACTACTTTCTCCGGCCGGGAGCCGACACGCCCATCCGCCGCGGCGACCTGCTGCTGATTGACCTGTGGGCGCGCCAGCCGCACGATGATGCCATCTACGGCGACATCACCTGGGTGGCCTATGCCAGCCAGGCAGTGCCTCAACGCATCCAGGCCGTGTTCGAGGTCGTACGTGAGGCCCGCGACGCCGCCGTGGCCTTCATGCGGCAGCGACTGCAGGCCGGCGTCACCGTCTACGGCTATGAAGTAGACGACGTGGCGCGCGGCGTCATCGCTCGGGCCGGCTTCGGACGACACTTCATCCACCGCACCGGCCACTCGATCGGCACGAGCGGCCACGGCAACGGCGTCAATCTGGACAATCTGGAGACGCAGGACCGGCGCCGATTGATTGCGGGCGTCGGCTTCTCAGTGGAACCGGGCATCTACTTGCCGGAGGAAGACTTCGGCATCCGTCTGGAAATTGACTGCTACGTGACCGGCGCCGACGTGGAGGTGACCACACTGCCGCTGCAAACGGAGCTGGTCCTGCTCTAGACCGGAACTTCTCGCCCACGGCGGGCGTCTCATCATCAAAAAGCAGCCTTCGTCGGAAAGGAGGAAATGCGATGAGATGCCCGCCGTTTGCCGTCATCTGCCCCGAAAATGTCGCCTGTAAAACAAAACTGATCTCGCTGTCCGACAGCGCGTTTCGCATGCGCCGCCTCGGGAGCCGACGCATGGCCGGCGTGCTGGCCCTGGCCATCGCCCTGCTCACCTGGCTGATCCTCGCCGGGCCGGTCCTGGCCGATGGCATCATCATCCCCACGCCCCCCCACGACCGCCCCATGCCCTGGCGCGAGATCCCGCTGACCATCAAATACCATCGAGTGACCGTGACCATCCGCGATCAGCTGGCGACGACCCACGTGGATCAGGCCTTCGTCAACGAGGCCGGCTTTCCGGTGGAAGGGATCTACGTCTTCCCCCTGCCCGAAGACGCCGCCATCTCCAGCTTCGACATGTGGGTGGACGGCCAGAAGATCGAGGGCAAGCTGCTCGGCCGCGCAGAGGCGCGCCAGCTTTACGAAGAGATCGTGCGCAAGCAACGCGATCCGGCGCTTCTGGAATACGTGGGCCGGGGCGCATTCCAGGCCAGCATCTTCCCGATTCCGCCGGCCGGCGAGCGCCGCATCGAACTGACCTACAGCCAGGCGTTGCCCCGGGCTGCCAACCTGACGCGCTACCGCTACCCGCTCAACACCGAGAAGTTCTCCGCCCGCCTGATCAGCGAGGTAGCGATCACCGTGCAGCTGGAAGACCGCGCGGCCCTGCGCGCCATCTACTCGCCGAGCCACCCTATCACCGTGACCCGCAGCAGCCCACAGCGCGCCGAAATCAGCCACCGCGCGCACAATGTGCGCCCCGACCGTGACTTCGACCTCTACTACTCCGTCTCGACCGACGCGATCGCCGCCAACGTGCTGAGCTACAAACCATACGACGAGGACGGCTTCTTCCTCCTGCTGGTGACGCCGCCCCTCGCCGAACGCGATCAGCGCGTCGCCGACAAAGACGTGGTGATCGTCCTGGACACGTCGGGCAGCATGGACGGCGAGAAACTGGCGCAGGCAAAGGCCGCGGCGCTCTACGTGCTGGATGCCCTGGCCGCCGGCGACCGTTTCAACCTGGTCTCCTTCAACACGGCCACCCGCCTCTTCGCGGACAGGCCTGTGAGCGTGAATCGCCGCGTCGACGCGCGCGAATTCATTAAGCGACTGACCGCTCAGGGCAGCACCGACATCAACCGGGCTCTGCTGGAGGCCATCGCAGGCGCCGACCCAACGCGGCCGACGATCGTGCTGTTCCTGACCGACGGCCTGCCCACCGTCGGCGAAAAAGATCCGGATCGCATCGTGGCCAATGTAACCCGGAACGCGACCAAATCGGTGCGTCTCTTCAGCTTCGGCGTGGGCAACGACGTAGACGCCGTCCTGCTCGACCAACTCAGCACCAGCCTGCGCGGAACCAGTGCCTATGTCCGGCCCGGCGAGAAGATAGACGAGACGGTGTCCGACTTCTACGCCCGCATCAGCGCGCCTGTGCTCACCGACGTCCGGCTAGAGGTCACCGGCGTGCGCGTGGAAGACATGTATCCCTATCCGCTGCCCGATCTGTTTGCTGGCACTCAACTGATCGTCGCCGGCCGCTACCGCCAGGGCGGAACGGCCACGATCAAACTGTCGGGCGTCCTCAACGACCAGCTCCAGTCGTACAGCTACAGCGCCGCCTTCACCGAGCGCGGCGGCGACGACTTCATCGCCCGTCTGTGGGCGCAGCGCAAAGTCGGTTATCTGCTGGCACAGATCCGTCTGGCCGGGCCGCAGGACGAGCTCGTGAAGGAGATCGTGGCACTCAGCACGCGCTACGGCATCATCACGCCCTACACCTCCTTCCTGGTCCAGGAGCCACAGCTGGCCCTGACGCAAGGCGGCCGCGATCAGCTGGGCCGCCGCGCCGTGCAGTCGCCCGCGGCGACGGCCAGGCCTCCGGTGAGCGGCGGAGACGCAACGCCCATGCCGTCGGCGCCCGGCGCGCCCGCCCTGACTGCCGCGGAGCGCAGCGGCGCAGCCGCGGTCGAGCGCGCCGTGATCGAAAAGGACCTCAAGACCAGCGAGCTGGCCGTTGCCGCGACCGCGGCCGAAGTGCGACAGGTGGGCCCGAAGACCTTCGTGCGCCAGGGCGACCTGTGGCTCGACACCGCATTCGATCCCAGCCAGATGCAGCCTGAGGCGATTCGCTTTGGCAGCGATCGCTACTTCGAGCTGTTGACGCGCTATCCCGACATCGGCCGCTACCTGGCTCTGGGCGAGCAGCTGGTGATCGTGCTGGAGGGCAAAGCGATTGCGATCGGCAGCACAGGCGAAGCGGCCCCCCTGCCCGCTACACCTGTTCCGATGCCAACCACCGCCAACCCGGCCGAGCCTACCCGGCCCGCCAGCACGCCCACAGCCTCGCCGCCCGTGTCGCCGACGCCCGCCGGCCAGCCGCTGCCGTTGATCTGCCCCGGCGCGGGCGTGATCGTTTTAGCGAGCCTGCTCTTGCCGGCCTGGAAACGATTCGGCTCCGGCCGATGATCGAGCCGATTTCCGCCGCGGTCCCGATCCGATGCGCATGAACAGCGCCGCGTGCCAGGCGCCGGTGAGAACGCCTGGCACGCGGCCCGCGTTGCGGCAACCGAATCCGCCCGCCGCGACGAGCTTCTTTTCGTGATATACCCCACATAGTTGCCTGTCCAGGCCTGTCGTGTTATAATTTTATTGTTTATGATCTGCGTCATATTCACGTATATCAGCAATCGTCTCACTGGGATCGGGAGATACGGAGACGCGAATGGATCGGCGCGACATCTTGCAGGCGCTGCCTGTCTTCGCCGGCTTGTCCGAGCGTGACTGGGAGAAGGTAGTTGACCTTTTCAGCGAACGCCAGTATCAGAAGGATGACTACATCTTCCTGGAAGGCGAGGCGCCCGAAGCGCTTTTTATCATTCGCAGCGGAAAAGTAAAAGTTCTGCGTCATTCGACAGATGGAAAGGATGTCGTCTTGCGGGTGTGCGGGCCCGGCAACCTGCTGGGCACTGTGGCCGTATTCGATGGCGGCGGCTATCCGGGCACGGCACAGGTGATCGAGCCCTGCGTGGCGCTGGTCATCACCCGCAACGATTGCCTGACGCTGGTCAATCGCTATCCGGTGTTCGCCCTCGCCGTGATCGCCGACCTGGGCTCACGGCTGCGCAGCTCGGCCGAACAGATCCGCAGCCTGGCGGTCGAGCGCGTCGAGCAACGCATCGCCCGCGTCCTTCTCAAGCTCGCCGAAACCGCCGGCTCCGATGCACCGGAGGGCCGCGTGATCGAAATGCCGCTCACCCGGCAAGATGTGGCCGACATGACCGGCACCACCGTCGAGACGGCGATTCGCGTGATGAGCAAGTTTCGTCGCCAGGAGCTCATCAAGACGCGACGCGGCAAGGTTGTGCTGGTGGACCTGAATGCCCTGCAAGAAATCGCGTCGGGCATTCGCTGAGGTTCCCCACTTCATCACACTCACCAGGAGATCTCCCATGAGCGTTGTGCGCATCACGCGCGGCAAATTTGCCGGGATCAACGCCTGCGCCGATGCCCGCGGCGTCATTGCGGCGCTGGCGATGGATCAGCGTGGGTCGCTCCAGAAGATGCTGACGGTCGCCGGGATGGCCGCGGCGTCGGCGGATGACCTGACCCGTTTCAAATTCGCGGTCACCGAAGCGCTCAGCCCGCACGCGAGCGCCATCCTGCTCGATCCCGAGCATGGCCTGCCCGCGCTTGCCGTCAAAGCGCCGCAGACCGGCCTGCTGCTGGCCTACGAGAAAAGCGGCTACGATACAACGGGACGCGGCCGCCTGCCCGACCTGCTGCCGGAGTGGAGCGTACGCCGGCTGGCCGAGGCCGGTGCCAATGCGATCAAGCTGCTCGTGCACTATGATCCCGATGATCGGCCCGCAATCAATGCCGTCAAACAGGCGTTCATCGAACGGGTCGGCGCGGAGTGCGCGGGCGTGGATATCCCGCTCTTTCTGGAGATCGTCTGCTACGAAGATGGCCTGGACGAGAAAGGGCTGGAATTCGCCCGCCGCAAGCCGGGCAAAGTGATCGCGGCCATGGCCGAGTTCTCCAACCCGCGTTACGGCGCGGACGTGCTGAAGATCGAAGTTCCAGTGAACATGAAATTCGTGGCCGGGGCCGCCGCGTTCGGAGGGACGGCCGCCTGCACGCGTGCCGAGGCGCTGGCGCATTTTCGCGAAGCAGCCGATGCCGCAAGCCGGCCGTTCATCTATCTGAGCGCCGGCGTCAGCGACGCCGTGTTCCGGGAGGCGCTGGAGCTGGCCATCGAGGCCGGAGCGCGCTTTTCGGGCATCCTGTGCGGCCGCGCCACCTGGCAGGATGGCGTGACCGTTTATGCCCGGCAGGGCTACGAGGCGCTGCGCGCCTGGCTGGCCGAACGCGGCGTCCAGAACATCGCGGCGCTCAATGCCCTGTTGGCCCGCGGCGCGACGCCGTGGTGGGCGGTCTACGGCGGTCGGGACCAGATCGAGGTCGTCTGACCCGCCGCGTCATTCCCCATCCATCCAGGGGCGAGGTTCCCTCGCCCCTCCACGACGGATCATTTCTCTTCGAGCAATGCCCAAAGCGCCAGCAGATAGCTGCGCGCGCCGAAGCCGGCGATCTGCCCACGACATACCGGCGCGATGACCGACGTGTGGCGGAACGGCTCCCGGGCATGGATATTGCTCAGATGCACCTCGACGGTCGGGATGCCGACACCGGCAATCGCATCGCGCAGCGCGTAGGAATAGTGAGTGAGCGCGCCCGCGTTGATGATGATGCCGTCAGCCCAGCCGACCGCAGCATGGATCGCATCTACCAGCGCGCCCTCATGGTTCGACTGAAGGATGCGCAGCGTCACCCCGCGCGCCGCTGCCTCCTCCTCCAGCATGGCATTGATCTGCGCCAGCGTAACCCTGCCATACACGCCCGGCTCGCGCGTGCCGAGCAGGTTGAGATTGGGGCCGTGAAGGATGAGCACGTTTGGCATAATGACCTCGGGCGTGAAACATGAGAACGCGAAACCCGAAAACCGGATCGGACATCCCAACGACGCGCCACGCATGACACTTCACGTTTCGCGAATCCGCTCCAGCGCCTCCATGACCGCGTTTTCAGGCACGCCCTCGGCTACCGTGACCTCGCCGACGCGGCGGATCACGATGAAGCGCAGCGAACGGCCGCGTCGCTTTTTGTCGGTGCCCATCGCCGCCAGCGCTGCGTGAGGGTCGAACGCATGGCGGATCGGCAGGCCCAGGTGTTGCACGGCGGCTTCGATCTGCGCGGGCAGCGTTGCGGCGCCGAAGCCAAGCGCGGCGCTCAGCCCGGCCGCGGCGATCATGCCCAGGCCGACCGCCTCGCCGTGGCGCAGCGTGTAGCCCGAAAGCAGCTCCAGCGCGTGGCCGAAGGTGTGGCCCAGATTGAGCCAGGCCCGCTCGCCCTGCTCGAACGGATCGCGCGCCACGATGCGCGCCTTCACACGCACCGCGTCCGCGATGATCGCCGTCAGGGAGGAGCCTTCCCCCTGCTCCGGCGCACGGAAAAGATCGGCGCCGGCGATGCGCGTCAGCTTGTCGAACAGCCCGACATCGCCGATGATGCCGGCCTTCAGCACCTCGGCCATGCCGGCGCGAAATTCGGCGGCGGGCAGCGTGGCCAGCAGCGACGGATCAATCAGCACCACCGCGGGCTGCTTGAACGCACCGACCAGATTCTTGCCCTGCGGCAGGTCCACCGCCACCTTGCCGCCCACGCTGGCATCCACCATGGCGAGCAGGCTGGTCGGAATCTGCACGAACGGCACTCCGCGCAACCACGTTGCAGCGACGAAGCCGGCCAGATCGCCCACCACACCGCCGCCCAGGGCGATCACCGGCTCGTTGCGGGCCAGCTTTGCCGCCGCCAACCGCTCGTACAGGCCGGCGGCGGTCGCCAGCGTCTTGTGCGCTTCGCCGTCGGGCATCTCGCAGACGACCGGATCGAACCCGGCCGCGGTCAACGAAGCGATCAGGGTCGGCGCATGATGGGCCGCCACTGTCGGATTGGTGATCACCGCGCAGCGTCCTGGCGCAATGCCGACCTCCACGATACGCCGTCCCGCCTGAGCCAGAAGGCCCGGTGCAATCAGCACGTCATAGGCGAGCGCCGCGGACGGCCGCTCTGCCTGCGGCGCCTCCGGAGCGGGCGATCCGCACTGCACGATCAGGCGATGGCCGCCGTTGGGCAGGCCGGCGACGATGCCCATGACCCGTTCGGCGACCACCTCGACAGAGAGCGACGTCGTGTCCACGTGATGGCGGATCGCGGCATAGGCCGGGCTACGCTGAGCCAGCAGCGCGTGGATGCGACCGGCGCGATCGCCGCCGGCCAGCAGCGGCCGGTTGTCGTCGTCGCCGATGCGCGCCAGGAGCGTCTCAGGGTCTGCGTCCAGGCAGATCAGCACCCCGCCGGCCGCCAACGCCTCGCGATTGGCCGGATCGAGCACCGCGCCGCCGCCGACAGCGACGACCAGGCCGGACGGCTCCATCATCTCGCGACACAGGGCGGCCTCCAGCGTCCGAAAGGCCGGTTCGCCGTCCTGCGCGAAGATCTCCGGGATGGATTTCCCGGCACGCGCCACGATCAGATCGTCCAGATCCACGAAAGGCCGGCCCAGTCGCACGGCCACCTCGCGGCCGACGCTGGTCTTGCCCGCGGCCATAAAGCCGGTGAGAACGATGTTGGGATGTGCCAAAGATGGTTCCTCCGCAACGATAAAAGGTCAGGCGTCGGGCATCGAACGTGATGTGTCACCGACGCCGCGGACGCCTCACGTTTCATACCCGAATCGCCACGCCACACCGTCCATCGGTAGGTCTTCCAGCCGGCTGCGGCGCAGTGCGGCAAAACGCGGCAGCTGTTCGGCCAGCGAGTCGCCGCCGAGCTTCTCCAGCAGCGCGTCGGCGAGCACCCAGGCGACCATCGCCTCGCCGATCACCACGGCGCGCGGCACTGCACAGAAATCGGAGCGCTCGTAACGTGTGGCGGTCGGCTCGCCGGTGGCCAGGTCCACTGAGCGCAGGGGCGTCAGCGTGGTGGCAATCGGCTTCATGGCAGCGCGCAGCACGATCGGCTCACCCGTAGTGATGCCACCCTCCAGGCCTCCCGCCCGATTGCTGGCGCGGCCCAGCTGCCTCACCTCCTCACCCTCCTCTCCCTCCAGGCGAGGGGCCGGAGATGAGGTCACCACAATCTCATCCTGCACCTGCGTCCCGCGCAGCCGGGCATTGGCGAAGGCTGGGCCGATCTCGACCCCTTTGACCGCCTGGATCGAACCGAGGGCGGCCAGCAGCTGGCCATCCAGCTTGCGGTCGAAATGGACGTGGCTGCCGAGACCGGGCGGCACGCCCAGCGCGACGACCTCGAACACGCCGCCGATCGTGTCGCGCGCCTGCATCACCTCCCGGATCAGTGTGACCATCGTATCAGAGGCTGCCGGATCGGGACAGCGCACCGGGCTGGCCTCCGCGCGGGCGAAGCGCTCGGCATAGGGCAAATCGGCGGGCAGCGTCGCCTCGACCTCGCCGATCGCGGTCACGTAGCCGGCCACGGTGATGCCGAACTGGGCCAGATAAGCCTTGCACACGGCGCCAACCGCCACGCGCATGGTCGTCTCTCGCGCGCTGGCGCGTTCCAGCCCCGGCCGCAGATCGCGATAGCCGTATTTGATCGCGGCAGTGAGATCGGCATGGCCGGGCCGCGGAATCGTCATCGGCGGGATATCCCGATCGGCCCACGACCGGTAGTCCAAGTTGGCAACCTCCAGGCTGATCGGACCGCCGGTGGTGACGCCCGCCATGACACCGGCCGTGATGATGGCCGTATCGTGCTCGATCTTCATCCGGCCGCCGGCGCCGAAGCTTTGCTGGCGTCGCGTCAGCTCGCGGTTAATGACCCCGGCCGAGATGGGCAGCCCGGCGACCATCCCTTCGAGGATAGCGGTCAACCTGGGGCCGTGCGATTCGCCGGCGGTGAGAAAGCGAAGTGGGCTCATGGTCTCTGCTCGCGCGATAGGATGTCTCTGTGCGACGCCGCAAAGTGTAGCACGAAATGGAGACACCTGGCAAACAGATGCTCATGCCGGCCGCGTCGCCACGGCTGATGAAAGTCGCCCATCCGCGCTTGCGCGCGGTCTCCTGATTTTGCCTCACATCTGCGCCCCCTAAATTCGCCCCTGGCCCGTTCCGTGCTATAATGAACGCATCAATGTTCCGCGGCGATGGCGTGGATCGTCTCCAGGATGCGGTGTGCCTGGTGCTATGCTCGCAACGCGACGCGGCGCTTCGGCCAGCCGGATGGGTCCGGCTGATTTTCACCAGGAGTGTACCATGAAGAACAACGACAAAGATGAACCCGTCGAGATCTTCGAGCCGGGCAACGAAGAAGATGAATTCTACACCGAACTGGATGACGAACGCGAGGCCGAACTCAATGAATTTGTCGGCCTGCCCGTCGTCGGCCTCGAACTGTGGGATACTTCCCTCGGCGACGATGAGGCTGAGGAGCCAGTGACACCGGAAAACCGCACCTTCTTCGACGCAGATCTGCTCTTCGAGGGCGGGTTGGCGCTCGAACTGTATGTGGCGTCGGTCTACCCTGATCCCGATGACGATCCGATTACCGGCATGGACGCGATCTACACCACCATCGGCCAGCTGGCCGATGACAACCTCGAGCTGCTCGATTTCGCCCAGGCCGACGAAAAAGGCGGTCTGGCGCTGGCCTTCGGCAAAGGCGACCAGACGCGCCAGGTGATCGTCGCCAGCGCGTGGATGATCAGCGAGTGGGAAGCGAACGAGGACGAGATAGAAGAAGAATAGCCGGTGCAGGCCCGTACACCGATCATCCGTCTGGCCGTCCTGGATGTGGACGGTACACTGAAGCGCGCTGAGTCGCCCTACCAGTACATCCACCAGCGGCTCGGCGTGCAACATCTGGCAGCAACCCATCGTGAGCTGGCCCTGGCCGGCCACATCAGCTACGGCGAATGGCTCCGCCGCGACGTTGCGCTGTGGGCCGGCCAGCCGGTTGCCCGTATCCAACAGCTATTGGCCGAGAATCCCTACCTGCCGGGCGCGGCCGAGTTGCTGCGCGCGCTGAAACAGCATGGCGTCTTCGTCGCCCTGGTCAGCGCCGGTTTCACCCTCAACACCAACCCGATCGTGGCCGAATTCGGGCTCGACGCGGCGCTTGCCAACGAACTGACGGCAGTAAACGGCATCCTGGACGGCGGATCGGTCAATCACGTGCCCGAAGGGGGCAAAGCCGCATTCGCGCGCGAACTGATGGCCCGGTTGGGCATCCCGCCGGAAGAGACGTTGGCGGCCGGCGACACCAAAGGCGATCTGGAACTGTTCGAATGCGCGGGGATACGCATCGCCGTCAACCCGAAATCGGAGCTGCTGCGGGCGCGCGCCGACGTCGTGTTCGAGCCCGATCTGCGCGATGCCGTCGCCTGGCTGACCGCGCGAGGATACCTGAGATAGTCCATGGAGCTGATTGACTGGCCGGGCGTCGCCCGCAATACGCTGTGGATCATCGGCCTCAGCATCGCCCTGGCCGCGTGGAGCCACCTTCGCTGGTGGGCCCATCGCCGTCAGATCAAGGTGCGCCACGCCCTGGAATCGCCGCGCTTCCAGATCCCCTTCAACATCGGCCTGATCCTCTTTTGCATCAGCCTGGCCTGGAGCGCAACACGCTGGTGGGAACGCGGCCTGTGGATTCTCCTCGGCGCGGCGTTCACCTGGCAGATAATCATGGGCCTGCTTCTGGTCCGACGCGATGGCTGGGACGCGGCCCCGACCCATCCATCAGCGGCTGCGGCCGCAACCGATCCATCCGATTCCATTTCGTGAGGATATCCCCCATGAAAATCCGCCGCCATCCTTTCTTCTGGGCAATCTTCCTGCTCTGCGCCGGCGCCTTCCTGCTGCTCAAAAACAACGGCGTCTTCCGCGACTTCGGTGATATGCTCTGGGGCGGCATCTTCGTTCTGATCGGCCTGGGATTCCTGGCGTGGTTCCTGATGGACCGCCAGCGCCACTGGCGCGCTATCGCCGGCTTTCCGCTGCTCGCTGCAGGCGCCCTGATCCTGCTGGCCGGACGCGGCATCAGCCTGGGAGAATGGCAGGCGGCCGCCCTGCTGTTCGGTGTGGCGCTCGGCTTCTGGGCCGTGCTGCTGACACATGACGACAACTGGTGGGCCCTGGTGCCGGCCGGGGTGCTCACGCTGTTGGCCGGCCTGAACGGCTTTCAGGCCCGGCTCGATGATGCTACCTGGCTGGCGCTCTTCCTCCTCGGCCTGGGCCTGATCTTCGGCCTGCTCTACGTGCTGCGCCTGGGCCAGCAAGACACCGGCTGGGCCGGCCTGCCGGCTGCCGCCTTTCTCCTGATCGGCCTCGTGACGCTGGCGAGCGCGCTGAAACTGACCGGACTGGCAGCCCAATGGTGGCCGGCATTGCTGGCAGTTGGCGGCGCCGCGCTCCTTTTCCTGGCCGTGAGCCAGCCCACGCCGGCCGCGCCCGAGACCACGCCGACCGGCCCGACAGAGCCCTCCATCACGCCGCCGATAACGGAACCTGCGGCGCTCGGCGCTTTGCCTGCGCCGGCCCAGGAACAGCCGGTAGATATCTACGACCTCCTCTCGCAGCAGCCGAAGGAAACCCCGAACGCCCAAATCGCTCCGGCAGCGCCCGATCAAGACCTGCCGCCTTCATCAGGAGATACGCCGTGAGCAAACAACTGGTGGTCTACATCGCGACCTGGTGTCCCGATTGCCGTTATGCCCAAGAGGCGCTGGCCGAATGGGGCATCTCTGCTCGTTATGTCAATATCACGCGTAACCCGGACGCGGCGGCACGCGTGCGGGCGTTGACCGGCTTCGAAAGCGTGCCGACCTTCGTGGTGACCGCCGATGCCGGCTTCGACCCGATCGAACCGCCCGCAGCGCTGCCGGCCGGCAGCGGGCCGCGCGGAGTGGATCGTGGCCCGGTGCTCACAGAGCCGACCCAAGCCCAGTTGCGCGCCTGGCTGGTAAAGCATGGATTCTTGAAGGCCTGACGCGAAGCGTGAAGCGTCAAGCGTCGAACCGTCGCTGTCGCCGGTCTCCGACCCCACCGCAGTGACCGGTCTTCGACCGCGCGACTCAACGATCGGCCACGGCCAGCATGATCTGATCATTCGCCAGCCGCGTCCCATCGCGGCCCACCACAGGCAGCCGCACGCCATCTTCCAGCCGGTACAGCCCCACTGCCACCCGCAGCCCGGCGGATGAGATGCCCGCCGGCAACGGCACACGGCGCTGATCGGCGATCAGCTGACCCGGCCGCCAGGCACTGGTCGGATAGAGGCCGCCGACCGGCGGTCCATCCCCCTGCGCGATGCGCTCACCGTTGCCGTCCAGCACGTGCACGAACACAGTATAATCTGCCCCCACAGCCGCACGCGCTTGCCAGTAGAGCATCACATCCAGCACCTGCTGGCCAGTTGCCTCGCCGATGACCACGGCATGGCCGACCAGCTGCACCGCATCGCCGAGACGGTAGATCTCAGTGCCTTGCCGGCTCTGCATCGAGAGCGGCCGCCGCTCCTGCACATGCAGGCGGGCCAGAGTGACCTGGTCGCCGCCGCCCTCCAATGACACCCGCTCGCCGCAGCCATCCAGCAGCCCGACGCGCAAATCGGCGACCACGGCCGGCGTGTCGGCCGGCACCGCCAGTTGGTAGTCGTCCACTACATAGAAGCCCATCACCCAGGTCGTAGTGGGCTTGTCGCCGGGATGCGTCTTGGTCTGATTCGCCCAGGTCGGCGCGCCGGTGATGGCATCGAGGTGCAGGAAAGGCCGCAGGTTCTCGCGCTGCGGTGTCAACGCGCGCCAGTACAGCCTCACCGCCAGCACATCGCCCTGGCGAACCATCTGTCTGTTCAAATCGTAGCCGAGCAGCTCCACACCCCCGCTGAAACGGGCGTGGACGGCATGTTGCATAGCAGCCGGTGCGTCGGCCGGTGAACGCATCCGGAACCAACGTGTCCGCGGGCCGATCCACAGGGTCGTGAGCGCGGTGAGGGCCAAGATGAAGGCCGTGGTCACCAGCCAGCCAGCGCCGGCCGGGGCGAATACGCGCGGCCTGGGCACGCGACGGCCTGCCTGCCACAGGCCAGCCGCCGCCGCGCACCCGACCAGCGTCAGCCACACACCGGCCTGCCGCGCCGGGCTCAGGTCATAGCGTACATGCAGCTCATGCTCGCCGGCCGGCGCGGCCACCTCGATCAGACCAAACGGCGCGCTCGCGGCCAACGCTACGGGCTGGCCGTCCAGCCAGGCGCGCCAGCCGGGGAAATAGAAGCGGCGCAGCCGCAATGTGGCCGCCTGCGGCAGGCTCAGGCGATACAGATCCTCCAAAGGCCCGGCTATCAAGCGCGTCGCCTGACCGCCGACGGGCAACGTCGCCCGATCCAGCCGGTCGAGCGGCTGCCCGGCGATCAGGGCTTCGGCCAGGTCGGCCGGCGGATCGGGGTCTTGCACCCAACGCGGCAGATATTCGTTGGCGCTGGCCGTGGCGCGCGCGCCGCCCTCGAGCTCGTAGCGCGCCAGATCGGCGAGGGTCGGCTCGGCCGTCGGCACAAATGGCCGCGGGAACAGATAGGGCGCCACGCTCAACGGTGCCAGAAGCAGGAAGCACAGCAGAGCCGGCAACCGCACCCCGGCCGGCAGGAGGGCCAGCCCCGCCGCGCCCAACAGCGCGGCCCAGAGCAATGCCGGGCCGAGCAAACGCCACGGGAAAGCGATGAAGCGCGCCAGCGGCAGGTGCTCCCAGACCGGCGCCGCGGCCGGCGTCATCAGCGCCAGGCTGAGGACGAGCAGACCGGCCACAGCGCTCAGCAGCAGCCCACCGCGGCGCCAGGCGGTCGTCACGCGGCCCGCGTGAACGGCCGACCGCACGATCCAGGTGGCCGTCACAGCCATGCCTGCCAGCGCAAGAGCCGCCTGGAGCAGACCCAGGCTGTTGGGCTGCGGCGGATTGAGCGCCGCATCGTCCAGGATGGCCGGAGGCGCCAGCAGCTCGGACAGCAGCAACAGATTCAGCCGCGCGTTAAACATGCCCGTCTCGATCGCGGCGATGTTCACCTCGCGCAGCTCGAGCACTGCGGGCAGCCAGAACGCGGCGCTCAACAGCACGCCGATCGGGAACGCGGCCAGCGCAGCCCACCAGCCACGCGGTCCATTTCCCGGCTCCATTGCAGCGCGGCCGACGGTCAACGCCAGAGCCACGGCGTAGACCGCCAGGAACGGAAAGCCCAAGAACGCGCTCGGATGATGGGCATAGACCAGTGCGGCCAGCGCGACACCTGCGGGGGCGCTCCACCGCAGGTCACGGCGCACGATGGCCTCGGCCAGCAGCCAGGCACACCAGGGCAAGAGCCCCAACGCCAGCAGTTGCGACAGATTGCCCTGGGTGAACAGCTCGCGGAAGCGCAGCGGCGCGTACAGGTAGAGGGCGGCGCTCAGCAGCGCGGCGGGCCGGGCCGCGGCGATGTCCCAGACCGCGGCGAAAAGGCTGCGACCGGCGAGATAGGCGCCGGTCGGGTAGAGCAGCAGGGCGACGATCTGCAGGGCGACGACCCCGCGCAGCACGCCCAGCCCGGCCAGCGCCAACAGGCCGGCTGCCAGGTGTGCGCCCGGCGCGTAGAAATTAAAAAAAGGGTAACCGTAGCCGAAATAAAAATGGGGGGCCCAGCTCGGATAAAACACGCCTGCGGCCAACAGCTCGCTGACCTCCAGGGCGCGCAGGAGGTGCACGTAGCCGTCAGCCGTGCGCGGCAGGCCGGGGCCAGTGATCGCGATGATCGGGATGAGAGCCAGCGCGGCCGCCGGGATCAGCCACGGGTCAAAACGGGGCCATCGTGTGCCGCGCCGCGGCCGCTTCACAGAACCGGCACCAGATGTCAGATTGTCCATTGCTCTGTCCACAGCCTGCGCCGGGCGCCTCACATCTCGGGCGGCGGCTGGGCCGGGCTAATGCCCGCGCCGGCCGGCCGGAAGATCTCATTCGCGTGATAGCGGCTGATCACCTCGCTGAGGGTCTGACGAAACTGCGGGGAACGGCGCAGGCCCCAGCGGTCGAGCAGATAGCGCGCCATAGTGGCCAGCGTAGCCAGGCCGTAGATGACACTGTTGCGAAAATTCACCGACGAGGCTTCGGCGAAATAACGCGTGGGGACCGCGATCTCGCCGATCTTGAAGCCGAAGGCCACGGTCTGGGCGATGACCTCGGTATCGAAGACGAACTTATCCGAGTTCAGCAGAAACGGGATGGTCTCCAGCAAGCGACGGCTGTAGGCTCGAAAGCCGGTATGACACTCCGAGAGCTGCTGGCCCAGCACCAGATTCTCGATGATGGTGAGAAAGCGATTGGCCACATATTTCCACAGCGGCATGCCGCCCGCCAGCGCGCCGCTGCCCAAAAAGCGCGAGCCGAGCATCAGGTCGGCCCGGCCCTCCAGGATGGGTGCGATGAGTTCGGGAATGAGTCGGGAGTCGTACTGATAATCGGGATGGAGCATGACGACCACATCGGCACCGTCGCGCAGCGCCTCCAGGTAGCAGGTCTTCTGATTGCCGCCGTAGCCTTTGTTCTGGATATGGACGATAACTTTCAGGCCAAGCCGCTGCGCGATCTCGACGGTCTCGTCGCGGCTCACATCGTCCACCAGGATGATGCGATCCACGATCTCGCGTGGGATGTCGTTGTAGGTGCGTTCCAAAGTGCGCGCCGCGTTGTAGGCCGGCATCACGACGATAACTTTGGCGGGTTGAGACATAAGTTCACCTCCGGTGCTGGCCGGATTATACCGCGCGGCGGCAGAAGAAGCCAATCTCGCACGTGAACGTGTGGTCGTTTTGGCCTGCAGCCCGAATTATGCTAAAATGAGCAATAATTACGGCGATCCTTCGGGTCTCTGAAGGCGATTTGCGCGCCCCCGTAGCTCAGTTGGACAGAGCAAGGCACTCCTAACGCCTTGGCCGCAGGTTCGAATCCTGCCGGGGGTACTGGGAATGTATCCGGTGCACACAGGCCGACGGCTTATCGTTAGTTATGAAGAGGGCGTCTGATGGGCGAAAACGTTACCTCGCAGGCTCAATTGAAAACTGCTCCCTCCTTTTTTGAGCGTCCCTACGTACATGTGGAAGAGATTCCAATCGGGCCAGGTGTCCCCCTGGGGATCGAACAGGTGACGAACCCGGCGCTGGGGATCGGCGGCGCCTATGGGACGTGGGGCGTGGCCTATGATAACCAGACGCTGCCGGAGCTGATCGAAAAGCGTCTGGGTTACCCGCTGACGCCGGAAGAACGCTTAAACCTGGCGGAGCTGGGTTTCATCAGCCGACATCATGTGCCGGAACTCTCGGAAGAGGAGCATGTCCGGCTCGAAGTCAGCGTCGGCGCGCGACTGCTGGCAGCGGCTGCGCAAGCGTGCGGGTGGGCCATCTCCGAGATCGAGGCGGTGCTGGTCGGCATCAGCATCCCGGCCGCCGCAGATTATGTGGAGCGGATCGCGGCAGAGGCCGGCGTGCCCGACCGCGCGCTGAAGGTGAGCGTGCACAAGGCATGCGACGGCTCGGTGGCGGCCCTGAACCTGGCGCTCAATCCGAACCTGCCCATCAATCGCAGCCTGCGTCAAAACATCGCCGAGCGCCTGGTGGGCAAGAAGGTGCTGGTCGGCGGCATCGAGGGTTTGAGCCGTGTCCTGCACCTGGCGCGCGACCGCCAGGCCATCCAACTTTTCGGCAACGGCGCAGGGCTGTTGGGGCTGATCCCAGGCCGTACGATGAAATTTCTCGTCGGCGACACGCGCGAGGTCTACGACGAAGAAGGGGTGCTGCAGGTACGTATGACCTATCCGCACTCTCGCCAGCGCAGGGCCGATGATTCGCTGATCGAGGTGATCGAGACCGACGACCAGAGCATTCGCGTGGCCGGGATGATGCACGAACCGGAGGAGCCCACCGCGCCGGTGTTGATGGCCGGCCCGATGGGCATGGTCAAGCTGTTCGTGCGCAACGGCGTCGAGGCGGTGCGCGGGGTGTATCAGGCCTATCGCGACCTGATGGCACAGCGCAATATGTCGGGCCGCGACATCGCGGTGGCGATCGTGCATCACGCGAATCTTAAGATCAACCAGCTCAAAGAAAAGCAGTTGTGGAAAGAGGGGATACGCATTCCGATGCCCTGGCTGCTCAGCGACTTCGGCAACGTCAGCGCGGCCTCGAATATGATCGCGTTTCTGCGCCAGCTTGCCGGCCTGAAGCCGGGTGATCATGTGCTGTTCGACGGTTTTGGCGCCGGAACGTATTACGATGTGCTGGCAGTGGAGTTGGGCGGCTAGCTGCTGCAGCCACAGCAGGCTGTGCGATCTGCGCCGCCGAGTTATCCGAATGAGAAGGCGCACACAATGCTTGGACTGATTTCTCGAGAACGATGGAGGCAATCCGATGATCAAACTGGTGTTGCTTCGCCACGGCGAGAGCGACTGGAACAAAGAGAACCGCTTCACAGGCTGGACCGATGTGGACCTCTCAGAGAAAGGCATCGCCGAGGCGCACGAGGCCGGGAAGTTGTTGCGCGAAGACGGGTATGTCTTCGATGTGGCGTACACCTCGGTGCTGAAACGCGCGATCCGCACTCTGTGGATTGTGCTCGATGAGCTCGATCAGATGTGGATTCCGATCTACAACACCTGGCGGCTCAACGAGCGGCATTACGGCGCGCTGCAGGGCCTGAACAAGGCCGAGACCGCAGCCAGGTTCGGCGATAAGCAGGTGCTCATCTGGCGGCGCTCCTATGATATCCCGCCGCCCGCGCTGACGCCGGACGATCCGCGCTATCCGGGCAACGATCCGCGCTATGCCAGTCTGGGGCCCGGCGAGCTGCCGCTGACCGAATGTCTGAAGGATACTGTGGCCCGCTTCCTGCCCTATTGGCATGAGACGATCGTGCCGGCACTCAAGGAGGGCAAGCGCGTATTGATCGCGGCGCACGGCAACAGCCTGCGCGCGCTGGTCAAGTACCTGGACAACATTTCGGACAGCGATATCATTGAGCTCAACATCCCAACGGGCATTCCGCTGGTCTACGAGCTGGACGACAACTTGAAGCCGATCCAACACTATTATCTGGGCGACCCGGAGGTGGCCGCTAAGGCAGCCGCGGCTGTGGCTGCTCAGGCCCAACGCCGCTAACGATGAAGCGGTCCGTCCCCCCTCACGGATGGGGACGTGTTCTGACAAGCAGACGTCCCCGGCTTCTGGTCAGAAGCCGGGGACGTCTGCTTGTTCGGACAGGTCGCTGTGTTGAACCGGGCTTTCCTGCAGAGGTGCCTGCGGTCATCGGGCCGGTCCGAGGCTATTCGGCCGCCACCACCAACAGGCAGTTGTCTTCGCCCAATCCCGACGGCTCATAGCCATCGGCTGCCGGGTCGTTGTGCCACACGCCCCGACCCGAGACATAACGAAAACGATAGGTTCCGGGCTGGAGGCGGATCGTCCTGGCCCACATGCCGTCTTTGCGCAATTTCATCCGGCCCCGCTCTGGGTCCCAATGGTTGAAGTCGCCTACTACCGACAAGGCCTCTGCCTCAGCGGCGCCGGGCATCTCGAAGGTCACCGACCACCAGGCGCTGCTCCCCACGCGATCTTTTCTCAACATCTGGCTCTCTCCTGAATGCAAATGGCTGGCGGAGCATCTGCTCCTGGTTGTGCTATACCCGAACTCACGCGGAAAGTCAAATATGTGGGCAAGGCGATGGCTGATACGAACCGTTGGACGCGTTGGTTGGTTACAGGGGCCGGGCGTGGAATTGTCCGGCAACGCCGCTTATGGTATAAACTGCATGGCACAACAGGCGGCCATCGGGCCCGGTCTCTGGCGAAACCGGGCGTTTTCACGTCACAGAAGGCCACGCGCCAGCCCAGGGTGAGCGCATCCGGCACTCGTGCGGAAAAAGCTGCCAGCAAAAGGCTGCATAGATCGAGTATGCAAGAGGCGGCGAGATGACGCGTAAAGCAACAGCGGCGAAAATCGGCTTGTTCGGGATCGGCTTGGCGGCATATTGGCCGCAATTCGCAGGGCTGAAGGAACGGCTGGAGGGCTACCAAGCACAGGTGGTGGCCCGACTGGCTGAAATGGGCGCAGAAGTCGTCTCAGCCGGGCTGGTGGACACCGCACCGACGGCTGTGGCAGCCGGCGATCTGTTCGCCGGCGAACAGGTTGATCTGATCATCTGTTACGTCGGCACCTACGCGACTTCGTCGCAGGTGCTGCCCGCGGTGCAGCGCGGCAAGGCGCCCGTGGTGATTCTCAACCTGCAGCCTACGGCCGCGCTCGATTATCCGAATACCGATACCGGCGAATGGCTGGCGAATTGCTCTGCGTGCTGCGTGCCTGAGATCGCCAATGCTTTCGCGCGCAGTCGCATTCCCTTCAATGTCGTCAGCGGCCTGCTGAATCCGATCGCCGGTTATGCCGGTCGCTACTTCGACCGCGCCTGGGCCGAGATCGCTGACTGGATCGCGGCGGCCCGCGTCAAGCGGGCGCTGAATGCGGCCCGCATCGGCTTCCTCGGCCATACTTACCCCGGCATGCTGGACATGTACTCCGATTTCACTATGCACCACGCGCAACTCGGCGCGCATGTCGAAGTGTTGGAGATGGACGATTTGCATCAGCGCGTCGCCGCGGCGACCGAGGAGGAGGTCGCCGCGAAAGTGGCGGAGATCCGACAGGTGTTCGAGATCGCACAGCCCGGCCGCGATAAGATCTCGATGCCGGTGACGGAGGAGGCGCTACGCTGGGCCGCACGCGTGGCGGTCGGCCTGGACCGATTGGTAGCCGATTTCGATCTGGACGGCCTGACCTACTATTATCGAGGGTTGGATGGCAATGCGAACGAGGAATTGGGCGCCAGTCTGATCGTCGGCAATTCGTTGCTCACCGGCCGCGGGATTCCGGCTGCCGGCGAAGGGGATCTGAAGACGTGCGTGGCAATGCTGATGATGGATCGCATGGGCGCGGGCGGTTCCTACACTGAGTTCTATGCAATGGATTTCGTCGAGGATTTTATCTTGATGGGCCACGATGGGCCGGGTCACATTGCGATCAGCGAGGGTAAGCCGGTGCTGCGCGGGCTGGGGCTGTATCACGGCAAGCGCGGGTACGGTGTCTCGGTCGAGTTCAATGTGAAAACCGGGCCGATCACGATCCTGGGGGTGACGCAGACGGCCGAGGGGCGGCTCAAGATGTTGGCGGCCGAAGGGGAATCGCTGCCGGGCCCGCGGTTGGAGATCGGCAATACGAATTCCCGGCTCAGATTCGGCCTCGATCCGGCCGAGTTCATGAATCGCTGGTCGGAGGAGGGGCCGACGCATCACTGCGCGCTGGGGGTTGGGCGTCAGGTGGGGAAAATTCGGAAGCTGGCGCAGCTGTTGGAGATTGAGCTGGCGGTGGTGGGATAGGATCCGACACGGAGGGGGCTCGACACGGAGGGCACGGAGGCTACGGATGCGCGCCGCATGTTATCCGTGGCCTCCGGGAGTGTCCGTGTCGTGCTGGTTGTCTCGCGCCTGACACGGAGGGCACGGAGACCACGGAGGCTACAGATGCGCGCCGCACGTTATCCGTGGCCTCCGGGAGTGTCCGTGTCGTGCTGGTTGTCTCTTGCCCGACACGGAGGGCACGGAGGCCACGGAGGCGGCGGGGGCGCGCCGCATGTTATCCGTGGCCTCCGGGAGTGTCCGCGTCATGCGTGTTGTCCCTCGCTCTACTCTGTGGGCATTCCGGTTTTTGAATAGACTCAAATCAAAGCATTCGGAGGATAAATCATGAAGCGTGTTGGTTTCCTGCTGAAGGTGCGGCAGGATAAAATCGCGGAGTATAAGAAGCATCACGAGGCTGTCTGGCCGGAGATGCTGGACGCGCTGAGGCGGAATGGCTGGCATAACTATTCGCTCTTTATGCGCGATGATGGCTTGCTCTTCGGTTACTTCGAGGCCGCGGAGAGTTTCCAGGCTTCCCTCGAAGGCATGAGCCGAGAAGAGGTCAATGCCCGCTGGCAGGCGTTCATGGCACCCTATTTCGAAGCGCTGGACGGAAAACGCGCCGATGAAGCGATGGTCGAGCTGAAAGAAGTCTTTCATCTGGACTGACGGCTTGACACGCAAAGGATATTCGTTATGAGCACCGACATTCTGAAACAACTGGTCGCTTTGTCCAACACCTTGGGCCGGCCCGAAAACGACTACGTCATCTTGGGCGAGGGCAATACCTCGGCGCGGCTGGATGAACACAGCTTTTACGTGAAAGCCAGCGGCACCGAGCTGCGCACGATCACCGAGCGCGGCTTCGTTCAAGTTGCCTTCGCGCGCGTGCTGGCCCTGATGGAGCGAGAAGGGCTGACCGACGCAGAGGTGAGGGCCGGGCTGGCCGCGGCAAAGGTAGACCCCGACGCGCCGGGCCACCCCTCGGTCGAAACGCTGCTCCACGCGCTCTGCCTGAGCCTGCCCGGCATCAACTGGGTCGGACATACCCACCCCATGGCGGTCAACGCGCTCACCTGCGCGGTCGGGTTCGAGGCCGCCTACGCCGGCCGCATCTTTCCCGATGAGATCGTGCTGTGCGGCCCCGCCCCGGTGCTCGTGCCGTACACCGATCCGGGCGTGCCGCTGGCGCGCGAGACGTGGGCGCGCATCAACCGCTACATTGACGAACGCAACGAGCTGCCACGCGTCATCCTCATCCAGAACCACGGCCTGATCGTCCTGGGCAAAACGGCACAACAAGTCGAGGACACCACGGCCATGGCTGTCAAGACGGCGCGCATCCTGCTGGGCACCTTCGCAGCCGGCGGCCCGCATTTCCTCTCGGACAAAGACGTGGCCCGTATCCACACCCGGCCCGATGAACTCTATCGTCGGCAAAAGCTCGGCGTGTGATGCCGCAACCGACTTCCAACCAATTTCCGCCGGGGGTTTCTGACGGCGGCTAAGCCGCCGCCAGAAACCCCCGGCACGCAGATCATCCCGTTTCTCCCAATTAATCCAAAACCAAAATAAATACCCTTGAAAAGCCGTCGAGAGACTTGACAAACGCTGTTCTTTGCGCGATAATCAGCTTAATTTATTTCTTGTCTTGAGGAATAAATCCTCGTGAGCGCCTATCCGGGCAGGCAATGATGCAACGAGATATCCTGCAACGACCCACTCTCACAGGACGCAGCATCGGCAATATTAAATCACACAACCTGCGCGCCGTGCTGCTGACGTTGCTGCATCAGGGGCCCACCTCGCGCGTGCACCTGGCTCAGCTCACCGGTCTCTCCTCGACAACCATCACCAATTTGATCGCCGAGCTGTTGGAACAGGGGATCGTCGCCGAGACGGGCAAGGAGGGCAATGCCGAAGGCCGAAACGGCAACAACCGTTCCGGCGCCGGCCGACCGCCCACGCTCGTCAGCATCGTGCCGACCGCCCGCTACGCGGTTGGCATTCATTTCGGCGTGGACACCGTGCGCGTCGGCGTGACCGACCTCTTCGGCCGCTTGCGTTGCTACCAGGTGCTGTCGCATCCGACAGACATCGCAGCGACAGAGCTGCTCGAACAGGTGATCCCCCTGACGGACGCGACGATCGGCCAGGCCGGCATCAGCCGCGCGGCACTCGTCGGGCTGGGCGTCGGTGCATCCGGCCTGGTAGATCTGGTGAACGGCGTCAACGTATTGGCGCCCAACCTGGGCTGGCGCAATGTGCCGCTGCGCGAGATCTTCGCGCGACGCCTGGGCCTGCCCGTCTTCGTGGACAACAATGTGCGCGCCATGGCCCTGGCCGAGGCGATGTTCGGAGTGGGCCGTGGGGTCAACATCCTGGCGTTCGTCTACGGACGCGTCGGCGTCGGCGCCGGCTTCGTCGTGGATGGCAACGTGTATCGCGGCAGTCTGGCCGGCGCCGGTGAGATCGGCCACATGACGATGATCCCGGCGGGCGGCGCGGCCTGTCGCTGCGGCAACACCGGCTGCCTGGAAACGCTCGTATCGGAACCGGAGATCGTCCGCCTGGCACGTGCGTTGGCGGCCCGTGCGCCCGACTCGATCCTGGCCGCCAGTTTGGCTGGCAACGGCCCAACGGCGGACCCCGGCGACGCCGCAGCGGCCCAGCTGCGCGTCATGGCCGATGCGCCCGACACCCCGATCGAGCGCATCTTTGCCGCCGCGCGCGCGGGCGATCGCGCGGCGCTGAGCCTGCTCGACGAACGAGCCTTTTACATCGGCACCGCCCTGGCCAACATCGTCAACCTGGTCAACCCCGACATGATCATCCTGGGCGGCCTGTTCGCCGCCGGCGCCGATCTGATGCTGGAGCGCATCGGCGAGACGATGCGCCGTCGCGCCTTCGCCGGCCTGGGCGACCGTGTGGCGCTGCGCGTCACCGGCTATGGCCGCAAAGTCGGCGTGATCGGCGCAGCAGCGCTGGCGCTCGATACCTTCTTCTATCGGCAGCAAGCTCCGGTGGAGGTTGCCGCTTGAGCTACGAAAGGCGATCATTTGGACACCACACTTCACATCGGCCTGGCGCCGATCGCTCGCCCCACATTTGACACTGCGCTGGCTGCCGAGATCGCCGGCCGGCTGCAGCAGGCACTGATCGACGCGGGCTGCCAGGTCAGCGGTCCCGCGGCGCTCATCATGGACGCGGCCGCGACCGAGGCGGCGATCGCCGGTCTCCGGGACGCGCCGCTCGATCTGCTGGTGGCCTTTCAGGCCAGCTTCGCCGACAGCAGCGTGGTTGTCCGGCTGGCACAGGCGATCCACGCGCCGTTGTTGCTGTGGGCCGTGCCCGAAGCGCGCACCGGTGGCCGGCTGCGGCTGAATTCTTTCTGCGGCATCAATCTGGCCGGCCACGCGCTGACGCGGGCCGGTGTGCACTACGAGTGGCTCTACGCGGCGCCGGATGATGCGGCCGCGCTGCGCTCGCTGCTGACCCTGGCGCGAGCGGGACGGGTCAAGCGGCTGCTGCGCTCGGCGCGCATCGGCCGCATCGGCGACCATCCGATCGGCTTCGAGCCATGTTCCTATGATGCCGACGCGCTCGCCGCGCGGTTCGGCAGCCAGGTGGTGCGCACAGAGCTGGCCGATCTCTTCGCCGAGGTGCGAACGACCGCCGACGATGCGGTGGAGCACGCGCTCGCTGAGCTGAAACGGCGCGTGGACGGCCTGGACGCGCTCGATCAGCCTGCGCTGCGTGGCACCGTGGCCGCTTACCTCAGCCTGAGGCGCCTGGCGCGGGCCGAGGGGCTGCAGGCGCTGGCGGTGCGCTGCTGGCCGGAATTTTTCACCGAGCTGGGCTGCGCGGCCTGCGGCGCCATGTCGCTGCTCACCGATGGGCTGACGCCCTGTTCGTGCGAGGCCGACGTCAACGGCACGCTCACCCAGCTCATCCTGCAGTGGCTGAGCGGCGAACCGGCGTTCGGCACCGATGTGGTCGGCTTCGACCTCGACGCGGACAACGCGGTCGTCTGGCACTGCGGACAGGCGCCGCTGGCGATGGCCGATCCGGAGTTCCGGCCGCGCGGCACAATCCATTCTAACCGCCGGCTGTCGTTGTTGATGGAATTCCCGCTCAAGCCGGGCCGCGTCACCATCGCCCGGCTCACAGAGGCGAAAGGCAGCTACACGCTGGTGGTCGGCCGTGGCGAGATGCTCCGTGCGCCGCTCAGCTTCAGCGGCACGTCGGGCGTGTTGCGCTTCGACCGGCCGGCCGCCGACGTGCTGGCGACGATCATGGACAACGGCCTCGACCATCATATCGCGTTGACCTACGGCGATTATGTGGCCGAGCTGCTGGCTCTGGCGAAGCTGCTGGAGCTGCCGGTATTGCGGTTGACGTGAACACGGCATGACCGCGAAGAACAAAGGAGGTGAGAAAGAAGAAGAACGCCCGTCCGATCGTTGGAGAGCACCGACAGAAGAAAGCCATTTCTCGATCACCGATTTACCAGGCTACCAATTTTCAGTCTACCAACCGAAGGAGTGAGACCCAATGATGAGCAAAAAACTCTCCCGCAAGCAGTTCCTGATGCTGGCCGGCTCAGGCATGACGGCGATGGCACTGGCGGCTTGCGCCCAGCCCGCCCCCGCGCCGGCCCCGGCTGCTCCGGCCCAGGCCGAGCCGACCAAAGCGCCGGCCGCGCCGGAGCCGACCAAAGCGCCGGCTGCTGCGCCTGCGGCAAAGGCGCCCATCACGGTGGACTTCCTGGCCTGGGGCGACAACACGGACATCCCGGCCTGGGAGAAGCTCCACAAGCTGTACATGGAACGCAACCCGAACGTCACCGTCAAGGTGACCAGCATCGCCGACCCTGGCAACAACTTCTATCCGAAACTCCAGACCATGATTGCCGGCGGCACGCCGCCCCACCTCTCGTCGTTCCAGGGTTGGGAATGGCAAACCTACGCCGACAAGGGGCTGCTCGTGCCCGTGGACGATTGGATCAGTCGCGACAAGCTGACCGGGCCGTATGCCGAGGGAATCGCCGGCCTGGACGTCAGCACCCGGCGCAAAGGCAAGCGCTACCTGATCCCGTTGCAGATGGCCACCATGCTCATGTTCTACGCCAAGAAGCCGTTCCAGGAGGCCGGCATCCCCTTCCCGACCGATGACTGGACCTTCGAGGAGTTCATGGAGATCGCCAAGAAGCTGACGAAAACCGACGGCCCGAACAAGATGTTCGGCCTGCAGGCCAACGGCAGCTGGTTCCGCGACATCGGCTGGATCGTCGGCACCGGCAAGCGCGAGTTCGACAGCATCGTAGACCCGAAGAAGGCGCAGTTCAACACACCGGAAATCGTCGAAATTGTACAGCTTATGGCCAATGACGTGTATAATACGCTGAAGATCGCGCCGACTCCGGCCGATCAATCGGGCGGCGCGAACACGATCCAGACCGGCAACTGCGCGATGAAATATGAGGGAGCCTGGTTCTTCACCCAGCTCAACAGCCCGACCTTGCGCGAACAGAAGAAAGAGGTCGAGTTCGACGTCGTCCTGATGCCCAAGCACAAGGATGCCAGTCGGCCGCATCGTGGCTGGTCGGAGGGCCTGGCGATTCCCAAGAGCAAGCCGGAAACACAGGAAGCTGCATGGGCCTTCGCGGCCTTCATGGCGGGCGAGGAGGGCAACAAGATCTACTCCGAGACCACCGGCCGCATCCCGAACGATCCGAAGCTGGTGGAGAGCTTCTGGATCCCCAAGATCAAGGAACTCTATGGCGTCGCCAACGGCAAGGCGTTCCTCGAAGCCTTCAAGCGCGGGCAAATTGACGTGGTCAGCGTGGTGCCGCGCTCCAAGATGTGGAGCGAGGTCATCAAGCCGATCGGCTGGGATCCGATGATCGCGGGCAAGGCGAAGGCTTCCGAGGTGCTGCCCAAGGTGGACGCGGAACTGCAAAAGATGCTCGACGAGGCGAATAAGGCGTGAGGCGTGAAGTGTGAGGTATGAAGCGTCAGGCGTCAGGCGTGAAAGATGGATCTTTGCCCCTGACTGCCGCGTTTGACGCCTGACGTTGCACGTTCCCGAAGGAGATTCTCGATGGCCGCAAGCACCGTGATGCCGCGATCGCGATTGCCCAGCCGGCTCAAGCTGCGCGAATGGGCCGCCGGGTACTTTTTCGCCGCGCCCTTCATCATCGGCTTCCTGGCCTTCACGGCCTTCCCGATGCTGTATTCGATCTGGCTCTCATTTCACAAGTGGGACCTGCTGTCGCCGCCGCGTTTCATCGGACTGCAAAATTTCATCAAGATGATCGGCGATGCGCGTGCGAACCTCAGCCTCTATAACAGCGCGTACTATACGTTCATTGCGGTGCCGTTCCAGCTGGTGATCTCCTTCAGCCTGGCGCTGGCGCTCACCCAGAAGCTGAAGTTCCGTGATCTCTACCGTTCCGGCTTCTATCTGCCCATCATCGTGCCGCTGGTCGCCAGCGCGGTCGTCTGGCAGCGCGTTTTCCACTACGAATACGGCATCCTCAACGAGGCGCTCAGCTGGGTAGGCATTCCGCCGCAGAAATGGCTCTTCGACGTGAACCTGGCGAAACCGGCTTTCATTATTATGTCGTTCTGGATGATCGGCCGCCAGATGGTGATCTTCATCGCCGGGCTGGGCAACATCCCGCAGAGCCTGTACGAAGCGGCCAGCATTGACGGCGCCGGCGCGTTCAAACGCCTGCTGCACATCACCATCCCGATGATGACGCCGCTGATCTTCTACAACATGGTCATCGCCATCATCAATTCGTTTCAAACCTTCATTCCGGCCAAGATCATGACCGATGGCGGGCCAGAGAACGCCACCCTTTTCGTGGTGCTGAACATCTGGCAGCAGGGGTTCCAGTTCTTCAACATGGGCTATGCCGCCGCCCTCTCCTGGGAACTGTTCGTGATCATCGTCGGTTTCACGATCGCCCAGTTCTATCTGTCCAATCGCTGGGTCTACTACGAGGCATAGGAGACAACGATGGCGAGCACAGCTGTTCTGCGCAAGCCGGTGTTTTCCCGCCGACAACTCCTGGAACGCCTCTGGCTAATCGCGCTCCAGGTCTTGATGACCTTCCTGCTGGTCACGTTTCTGGTGCCGACGCTGTGGATGATCTCGGCGTCGCTCAAGGCCTCTACCGAGATTTTCCAGCATCCGATCACCTGGATCCCACGAGACCCGCAATGGAGCAACTACGTTCGCGTCTTCCAGGTGATTCCGCTCGCCAAATTCGCCGAGAATACGGTCATCGTGGTGGCGTTGTCGGTGATCGGCACGGTCATCTCCTCGGTGATGGTGGCATATGCCTTTGCGCGCATCCGCTGGCCGGGGCGTGATCTGTTCTTCTCGCTGCTCATCGCCACCATGATGCTGCCCGAAGTGGTGACGCTGATTCCGCGCTTCATCATTTTCAAGCACCTGGGCTGGATTGACACCTGGTTGCCGCTAATCGTGCCGTACTGGTGCGCGGGCACGGCCCTGTACGTCTTCCTGATCCAGCAGTTCTTCCGCGGCATCCCGATGGAGCTGGAAGAGGCTGCGTTGATTGACGGCGCAAGCCGCATCCGTATCCTCACCGAGATCCTGCTGCCGCTCTGCAAGCCGGTCATCGCCACGGTGGCCGTCTTCGCCCTGCTCCAGCACTACAACAGCTTCCTGGAGCCGTTGATCTACATCAACAGCATGGACAAATGGACGCTGGCGCTAGGCATCCGCTCGATCAACGACTCCAACGCGGCCAACTGGGAGCTGGTCTTCGCCGCGGGCACCGTCATGGTGGCGCCGATCATCGCCCTGTTTCTGGTGGCGCAACGCTACTTCGTGCAGGGCATCGCGATGACCGGCTTTGGAGGCCGGTAGTGCGCAACCGGCGTCGCAGCGCAGCCCCCGCCAGAGTGTAGGCCGGGACAGCAATCACAGAGAGACACAGAAAGACCACTGTGAACGAAATCCCCTTGCATTATCAGACCATCTCCGAGCTGGCGCGACAGATCCACAGCGGAGCCCTCTCGCCGGTCGCCCTCACCGAGCATTTCCTGGCGCGCATTACGGCGCTAAACGGCCGGCTTGGCGCGTTTCGGCTGGTGCTTGCCGAACGCGGCCTGGCCGAAGCGCATGCCGCAGAGGCTGCCCTGCGCTCTGGCCGCTCGCTTGGCCCGCTGCACGGCATCCCCTACGCGCTGAAAGATCTGTTTGACGTGGCCGGTGTGGCGACCACGGCCGGCTCGAACCTGCTGGCCGATAACATCGCCGCTGAAGACGCCGCCGTAGTCAAACGACTGGCGCAGGCCGGCATGGTCCTGCTCGGCAAGACGGTCACCGTGCAGTTCGCGTTCGGCGGAGTGGGCATCAACCACCATCACGGCACGCCCCACAACCCGTGGCACGAAACGCCCCACGTGCCGGGCGGATCGAGCAGCGGTTCTGCGGTGGCGGTGGCCGCGGGCCTGGCACCCATGGCGCTGGGCACCGACACGGGCGGCTCGGTGCGCATCCCGGCCGCGCTCTGCGGCATCACCGGGCTGAAGACCACCGTCGGCCAGGTCAGCCGGGCCGGCGTCTTCCCGCTCAGCTACACCCTCGATTCGGTCGGGCCGCTGACGCGTTCGGTGGAAGATGCCGCGCTCGTCTACCAGGTGATTCGCGGCCGCGATCCCGCCGACCCGTCCACCGTGCACGTCGAGCAGGATGTACTGGCCGGGCTGCGCGCAGGCGTGCGTGGGCTGCGCATCGCGTTCGCCGAAAGCACCTTCTGGGACGGCGCCGATCCGGAGGTCGTCGCGGCGGTGCGCGCCTGTGGCGAGGTCTTCGCCGACCTGGGCGCGCACGTCACGAGCATCGAATTTCCCGAAGCCGCCGAGGCCGAGCGGCTGAACCCGCGCGGCATCATCGGCAGCGCCGAGGCGTACGCGGTGCACCGTGACCGGATCGAGCGCCATTTCGCCGACTACGACCCGATCGTCGGGACTCGCATCATGGCAGCGAAGCAGATCAGCGCGGCCGACTACATCCGGGCACAGTGGGCGCTGCCCGATCTGCGCGCGCGCGCCGTGGCCGCGCTGCGCGATGTGGACGCTCTGCTCGTGCCGACGACCATGATCCCGGCCGTGCCGGTGGCCGAGGCCGATGCCAGCCTGGATACTTATGTCCAGTACAACACTCGCTACCTGCGCAACACGGCCATCGGCAACGGCTTGGGGCTGTGCGGGCTGTCGGTCCCATGCGGCTTCACCCGCAACGGCCTGCCCATCGGCCTGATGATCTACGGCAAGCCGTTCCGGGAAGACGTGATCCTGCGGGTCGGCTATGCTTTCCAGCAGGCCACCGACTGGCACCGACGGACGCCGGTCGGCATCGAGCTGTAGGGACGTGGTTCCTGCGCTCTGAACATGTCACAAGGAGGGCGAGGCAACCTCGCCCTGACGACGGCAAAAACGCGATCTGAGATCGAGATCAAAATCATAGCGGAGAGACTCATGAAATACTTCTTGGACAGCGCCATCACCGATGAAATCAAGTATGCGCTCGACATGTACGCCGTGGACGGTGTGACGACCAATCCCCGCCATGTGCAGGCAGCGGGCAAACCGTTTCTGACCACCATCCGCGAGATCGCGGAGATCGTGAAGGGCACCGACTTGCCGGTTTCTGTGGAGGTCAACCCCCATCACACCGACTGGCGTGAGATGGTGGCCGAGGGCAAGAAGCTGGCCGCCATCAGCCCTAATTTCGTCATCAAGCTGCCGGCCACTGAGGCGGGTTTCCGCGGCCTGCGCGGCCTGCGCGCGGAGGGCATTCGCGTCAACCTGACCCTCGTCTTCTCCGGGTCCCAGGCGCTCCAGGCGATGCGCCTGGGTGCCACGTTCGTCTCGCCGTTCATCGGCTGGAAGGAGTCGAGCGGCGAAGAGACCGTTCGCTTCATCCAGGAAGTGGTGGCCATGCGCGACAATTACGGCTTCAAGACCGAGATCATCGTCAGCGCGGTGCGCAACGGCCGCCAGATCGTCGAGGCCGCAATCGCGGGCGCCGACATCGTCACTGCGGGGCTGGCCGTGTTCAAAGATTCGTTCGCGCATCCGTTTACCGACGAGGGGCTGAAGCGGTTTTGCAGCTTCTGGGACAAAACGGAATATGAGTGAAGCATGAAACATCCGACGTCCGCGGAGAGGAAGACAGATGCGAATCGGCATTCAAACCCGGCCCTGGGGGCCGGAGGCCAACCGACAACGACTCAATGCAGTGCTGGCAGATGTGAAGGCCGCCGGCTATGACGGGATCGAGATCGGCGCCCAGCACCTGGACATCAGCCAGCCGGCGCCGTTTCGACAGCTGCTCGCCGACCATGGCCTGGCACTGGCGGGCATCCACGTAGGCGGCGAGATCTGGAATCCGCAGGCGGTGCGGGATGCGTTGGCCCGGCTGGAGCAAACAATGGCGTTTGCTGCAGCGGCCGGCGCACCTCACTTCTGCTTCAGCGGCACCCCGAAACGAGGCAAGTCGGACGAGGAGCTGGCCCAGGCCGCGACCAATCTCAACCGCATCGGCGAGCTGGCGCAGAGTTACGGGTTGCGGCTGGCCTATCACAACCATTTCTGGGAAATCGAGCAGGACTGTCGTGAGCTGCGCTTCCTGCGCGATCATACCGACCCGGCCCTCGTCTCCTTCTTGTTGGATGTGGCCTGGGTGCAGCGCGGAGGCGGCGATCCGGTGGCCGTTGCGCGCGAATTTCTCCCTCGCATCGCCTATTTTCACCTGAAGGACACGCGCGGGAGCGAATGGTTGGAACTGGGCGAAGGCGACGTGGATCTGCACGGCGTGATCGAGGTCATGCGCGGCCGCGAGCTGCCCTGGGTCGTGGTGGAACAGGACGAGACGAAGCGGCCGCCGGTCGAAAGCGCGCGCGTGAGCCGCGCCTTCCTGCGCCGGACGCTGGCCTGAAAATCGCTGTATTCACGTGCCAGGCACTCTGCAAGATGCCTGGCACGTAACACAGAGGAAGAGTTTGTATTCACGTGCCAGACACTCTGCAAGATGCCTGGCACGTAGCACAGAGGAAAGGAAGAGTTTGTATTCACGTGCCAGGCACTCTGCAAGATGCCTGGCACGTAGCACAGAGGAAGAGTTTGACTGTGAAATCCGATTCGATTTCTCTGCGCGTCTGTGTGGTCGGCTGCGGCGCGATGGGCACGATCCATGCCGCACGGTGGAACCGTCTGCCCGACGCAGCCGTCGTCGCGGTCGTGGACATCCGGCCCGACCGGGCCGAGCGGCTGGCCGCGACGTGCGGGCTCGACCGCTGGTATCTCGACTATCGGGAGGCAATCTGCCGGGACGATGTGAACGTCGTCTCGGTCTGCGTCCCGACCCATCTCCATGCCGAGGTAGCCATCTGCGCGGCCGAGCACGGCAAACACGTCCTGTCGGAGAAGCCGATGGCGCTCACGCTCGCCGGCGCCGATGCGATGATCGCTGCGGCCGCGCGCCAGGGGGTCAAACTCGGCGTCGGCTTCATGCGGCGCTACTCGCCAGTGCAGGCGCGAGTGGCCGAATGGCTGGCCGCAGGCGGGTTGGGCCGACCGCTGGCCTATCATGCGCTGGATGCGCGCGAGCTGCGGCCCAAACGCGAGATGCACGACGCCAACGCCAACGGCGGCCCGGTCATTGACATGGGCGTCCACCTGTTCGATGGCTGGTCGCTCCTCTTCGCAGCCGAGCCGGTCGAAGTGTTCGCCCAGGGCCATCGCCTGGCCGCAGGCCGACCGGAAATCGCCCACATCGCCACGGTCGCCGTGGACACGGCCACCGTGATCGTCCGCTATGCCACGGGCGATACGGGCACGTTCGTCTGTTCGTGGGGCCTGCCGCCCGGCGTGACCCCGCCCGGCGGACCCGATATCCTCTTCGGCCCAGCCGGCGCGCTGCACCTGACCTATGGCATCACCCATCAGGAGGCGCTCTGGCTGCGCGAAGGCGGCGTCTGGGAGACCATCGCCGTGTCCGACGAGGACATGTACGCGCGCGAGATCGCCAGCTTCGCCGCCTGTATCCTGGAGGATCGGCCGCCGCCGGCCGGCGGCGCCGAAGGCCGCGCGGCGCTGCGCGTGGCGCTGGCCGCCATTGAGTCCATGCAGACGGGCAAACCGGTCCTGCTCGGCTGAATGCGCGCTGCGCGCGCGACGCCGGGTGTTGCTTCTCACGATCAAAGACAGGAAATGCGCTCATGCTCCCGCAACTTAATCGTCTCGAGACCCTCGCTCTGATCGAGCATGTCCCCGGCGGCGCGCGCTTCATGACCGACGCCGGACCGCTGGAGGTCACCTTCTTCGCCGCCGACATCGTGCGGCTCAAATTCGGCGTGGACGATCGCCAGGACTACGGCGTGCTGACGGCTCAACCCGAAGCCCCGGCGGTGACCGTCGGTCCGGCCGACGCCGACTGGCCTTTTGCGCCCCAACAGCCCGTCGCCGGCTGGCGGATTGCCTGTGACGGGCTGGCCATCGAGCTCTGGCCTGCACCGCTGCGCTTTCGTCTCGTCAAAAACGGCAGGAGTGTGCTTGAATCCACGACCGACGGCCATATTTCCGGCGGCTGGCGCGTGCCGCCGTTCGGAGTCGGGCCGGAGGGGCGCTGGGCGGCCTTCGGCCTGCGCAGCGGCGAGCCGGTCTACGGCCTGGGCGAAAAGTGGGGGCCGTTGAACAAACGCGGCCAGCTGGTGACCTCCGTCGCGATGGACGCGCTCGGCGTGAACTGCGAAGATTCCTACAAAAACACGCCGTTTGCCTGGAGCCCGCACGGCTGGGGCGTTTTCGTGCACACCACCGCGATCGTCCGGCATGGCGTGGGCTACGGGCAGTGGTCCTATCGCTCCTACGCGGTGCAGGTGGCCGATTCCGTGCTCGACCTCTTCCTGATCGCGGCAGCAGGGCCGGCCGCGCTGCTCAAGCGGTACACCGATCTGACCGGCCGCGCGCCGGCGCTACCGCGCTGGAGCTTCGGTGTCTGGATGAGCCGTTGCTACTACCGGACGGCCGATGAGCTGCTGACGGCCGCGGCCGGCCTGCGTGCGCGCGGCATCCCCTGCGACGTCATCACCCTCGATGGCCGCGCCTGGCTGAAGGTGGACACCCGCTTCGCGTTCGTCTGGGACGCCGACCGCTATCCCGATCCGCCGGCGTTCTGCCGAAAAGTGCACGAAATGGGCTTCCGCCTCTGCGTCTGGGAATATCCTTACATCTCGATCCACGCGCCGCTCTTCCCCTGGCTGGCCGAACAGGGCTTTTTGCTGAAGGAAACCAATGGCTCTGTCGCAGTGCGCGGCTGGGAACAGAGCACCTTCGGCAAGGTGCTCACCCCCCTGCCGCCCAGCGCCGCGCTGGACTTCACCAATCCAGCCGCGTATGCCTGGTGGGCCGAAAAGCACCGCGAGCTGTTCGCGGCGGGGGTGGACGTCATCAAGACCGATTTCGGCGAACACATTCCGGCCGAGGTGGTAGCCCACAACGGCGAGAGCGGCCGGCGCCTGCACAACGCGTATCCGCTGCTCTACAACCGGTGCGTGTACGAGGCGACGGCCCGATGGGGACCGAGCGGGCCGCTCGTATGGGGTCGCGCGGGCTGGGCCGGCAGCCAGCGTTACCCCGTGCAGTGGGGCGGCGATCCGCAGGGCGACTGGGAGGGGCTGGCCGGCAGCATTCGCGGGGGCCTCTCGTGGGGGCTGAGCGGCGCGGCGTTTCACACGCATGACATCGGCGGCTTTTCCTCGATAGACGGCGACAAGCCGACGCCGGAGTTCTACATCCGCTCGACGCAGGTCGGCGTGCTCAGCTCGCACACGCGCTTCCACGGCCAAACGCCGCGCGAGCCGTGGGAATTCGGCGCGGAGGCGGAGCGCATCGTCAAAGAGTGGCTCGCGTTGCGCTATCGCCTGCTGCCCTACCTGGAACAGTGCGCGGCCGAGGCCTCGGCCACCGGCCTGCCGGTGATGCGCGCTATGCCGCTTGCCTTCCCCGACGATCCCATCGCGTGGACGTTCGAGGAGCAGTACATGTTCGGTCCGGCATTGCTCGTAGCGCCAGTGCTGCAGCCGGGCGGCCATGTCCGCTTCTACCTGCCTGCGGGCCGCTGGACCGACTTCTGGACCGGCGAGGTGATCGAGGGGCCCCGACTGATGGAGACCGTGGCGCCGCTGGATCGCCTTCCTATCTTCGGCCGAGAAGGCACGGCGTTGCCGCTGGGGCCCAACGTCCGCGTCAACAGCGACGAGTTGCCCGTGCCGACGCCGGTGAGCGAGGTGCGACACTTTGGACGCTGAGCGCCCCGGCCGCCTGGTACTGGCTGCCGGTGTGGTGATCGCGCTTTGTATCGTCGGCGATTCCTATCTGTACAGCATTTTGCCGCTGGAGGCGCCCAACCTGGGCATCGCGCTGCCGCTGGTGGGGGTGCTGCTGAGCGCCAATCGGTTGGTGCGCTTGATCTCGAACACGGCGGCCAGCGACCTGTTCGCGCGCTGGGGACCCAGGCGGCCGTTCGTATTCGCCACTGTGCTGGCATTACTCACCACCGCGGCCTATGCGCTGGGCCGAGGCTTTACGGTCTTCCTGTCGGCGCGCTTGGGCTGGGGCATCGCCTGGTCGGCGCTGCGGCAGGGCGGCTATCAGGCTGTGTGGACCGGCGGTCTGCATCAGCGCGGCCGGCTGATGGGGCTATTGTGGGGGATCATCCGGCTGGGCAGCGCGGCGAGCGTGGTGGCCGGCGGCTATCTGCGCGACCGTTTCGGCTATCACGCGGGCGTCTACGCGATCATGGGCGCTACGGTTCTGGCACTGCCGCTGGCGCTGGCCATCCGATGGCCGGCGACGCCGGCTGCATCTCGCCGGACCGCGCCGGTCGGCCAGGGCAACTCCGGCGAGGCGGCCGCACCGCGCGGCGGAAGGTCCTCACCTCAATGGCTGACCGGACTGCAGGAACTCGGACGCACATCGGCCGGCCGGCAGGCGCTGCTGGCCGGTTTCATCTACGCGATGGTCGAGGGCGTGCTGATTTCGACCGCGTCGCTGTTTCTGGCGAGCCGTCTGGGCAGCGGCGTCTTGATGGCCGGCCTGGGCGCGCGGGTGGGGACGGTGGCCGGGCTGGTACTGGCTGTGCGCTGGACGTCGGACATCTTGTTCGGCCCGGCCATCGGCGCGCTAGCCGATCGGCTGGGACATAGCCGCACCGCGGTGGTTTTGGCCGCCGCGCTGCTGGCGGGCGTCATCGGCGTGACGCAGCTTTCCGGCGTGAGCCTGGTGCTCTGTCTGATCGCCGTCTTCATCAGCAGCGCCGGCCTGACCGTCACCCTAGGCGCAATCGCCAATGGCCTGGCCATGGCCGTCGCGCATCCCCATCACGCGGTCGGCGCGTACACGACCGCAACGGACGCCGGTTCGGCGCTCGGCCCACCGTTGGCCTATTCGGCCGGCCTTCTGTTCGGCATCGGCAGGCTGTACATCGCCGGCGCGGTTGTGTTGTTGACCGCGACGCTGTGGTACGCTCGGGCCAGCGACCGGGCCGATTGAAAACCACAAAATTCACGCTCAAGGAGCTATCTCATGGAACACGGAATCCTGATGCACGAAACACACGACGATGTCGGCGTCGCCGTGCGCGATCTGAAGGCGGGGGAGGAGATCGGCATCGTCACGCTGGAGGGGCAGCCCGTCGGCGCGGTGCTGATGACCCAGGACGTGCCGCTCGGCCACAAAGTAGCCCTGCGCGATATGCCCGTGGGCCACAAACTGCTGAAGTACGGCCGGCCCATCGGTCAGGTCGTGCAGTCGATCAGCCGGGGCAACCATGTCCACACCCACAATCTCAAGACGATGCGCTGGAGCCTGGAAGAAGCGGTGGCGCCGGAGATCGTCAGCAAGCCGGCCGAACGGCTCTCGCTGGGCGGTCGCAAGCCGGAGGAAATGAAGCTGCTGGGCTATCGCCGCGCGAACGGTCGCTTCGGCATCCGCAATCATGTCATCATCCTGCCGGTAGACGACATCTCCAACGCGGCGGCCGAGGGGGTCTCCTACCTGATCAAAGGCACGATGGCGCTACCACACCACTACGGCCGCCTGCAATTCGGCGCCGACCTCGAACTGACCTTCCGCACGCTGGCCGGCACGGGCCGCAATCCCAACGTGGCAGCCTGCGTCGTCATCGGCATCGAGCCGAAATGGACGCAGCGCATCGTGGACGAGATCGCGGCGACAGGCAAGCCGGTCGCCGGCTTCAGCATCGAACGCTACGGCGACCTGAAGACGATCGAAATGGCCAGCCGCAAAGCCAAGGAGTTCGTGCAGTGGGCCGGCGAGCTGCAGCGCGAGCCGTTCTCGGTGAAGGACCTCTGGATGAGCACCAAATGCGGCGAGTCGGACACCACATCGGGTCTGGCTTCCAATCCCACGGTGGGTCGCGTCTTCGAACGGCTGGCCGCGGCCGGCGCCACGCTGATCTTCGGCGAGACGACCGAGGTGACCGGCGGCGAGGATGTCATCGCCAGCCAATGCGTCAGCCAGGAGGTCGCCGACCGCTTCATGAAGTTTTTCAACGACTACCAGGTGCTGGTGAAAAGCAAGGGCGTAGACCTGCTCGGCTCGCAGCCCACCGAGGGCAACATTCGCGGCGGCCTGACGACCATCGAAGAGAAGGCGATGGGCAATATCCAGAAGATGGGCCGTTGCCAGGTGGTGGACGTCCTGGACAAGGCCGAGGAGCCGAGAGGCCCGGGCCTGCACTTCATGGATTCCTCATCGGCCGCGGCCGAGATGGTGACGCTGTGCGCGGCTGCCGGTTCGGTGGTGCACTTCTTCCCTACCGGCCAGGGCAACGTCATCGGCAACCCGATCGTACCCGTGATCAAGTTGTGCGCCAATCCGCTGACGGTGGCGACGATGTCCGAGCATATTGACGTGGACCTGACGGGGCTGCTGCGACTGGAGATCAACCTGGATCAGGCAGCCGACCGGGCCATGGCGGTGCTGGAGCAGACGATCCGCGGCCGGCTGACCGCGGCCGAAGCGTTGCGCCACAACGAGTTCGTGCTGACAAAGCTGTACGAGAGCGCATGAGGGCGCAGGCGCCCTCTGTCCTGCGCGCAGGGGCGGGATAGAGCCAGATTGTCCTCTTTTTCCGCCCCATGCTATAATCGGGCCGAGCAGCCAATTGATTTCGGGCGTGTCCACGTGCCAGGCATCTGGCAGAGTGCCTGGCACGTGAGACGGTGAACTTTTCAGGATGGTTGTAGACCGTTCGGGAGGTTCCTCTGATCACTTATCATTTGCCCTACGGCAAAACCCACTTGACTTTTTCGCTGCCTGCCGACCTGGCCGTACAACTCCTGACGCCGCGAGAGACACCCGGCGCAGCCGATGAGATGGCGGCCGTGATGCAGGCGCTCGCCGCGCCGGTCGGCGGCCCAACGCTGGCCGAGCTGGTGGCCAACCTTGGCCCACAGCCGACAGTTGCCATCGCGGTCAACGATAAGACGCGGCCGGTGCCGCATCAATATCTGCTGCCGCCGCTGCTGACCCAACTGGAAGCGCTCGGCGTGGCCGCCGAGGCCATCACGCTGATCGCGGCCACCGGCACGCATGCGGCCATGCAGCCGGACGAATTCGCGCAGATCATCCCGGCCGAGATCCTGGCACGCTATCCGGTTATCTCCCATGACTGCGACGCGGCCGATCTGATCTCGTTGGGCCGGACCCGCCGCGGGGTCGAGGTGCTGGCCAACCGGTGCTTCATGGAGGCCGGTCTGCGCATCGTCGTGGGCAACATCGAACCGCACCAGTTTATGGGCTGGTCGGGCGGCGCGAAGAGCGCGGCGATCGGCCTGGCCGGCCGCAGCACGATCAACGCCAATCACGCGCTGATGACTGCACCGGGCTCGGAGCTGGGCCGTTATGACGACAACCCGACCCGGCAAGAGGTCGAAGAGATCGGCGATCTGATGCGGATCGGCTTCGCGCTCAATGTCATCCTGAACGACCACAAGCAGATCGTCCACGCGCTGGCCGGCGATCCGCGCCGTGTGATGCGCGCGGGCATTCCCCTGGCGCGCGCCATTTTCCAGGTGGCGGTGGCACAGCCGTTCGACCTGATGATCGTCTCGCCGGGCGGCCATCCGAAGGACATCAACATCTACCAGGCGCAGAAGGCGCTGGGCCATGCCACCCTGGCCATGCGGCCGGGAGGCACGGTCATCCTGGCTGCGGCCTGCCCCGAGGGCACGGGCAGCGCCGCGTACGAGGCGTTCATGGCCGACCCGGCCATGACATCACATGAGGCCGTGCTGGCCCGCTACCAACGCGAGGGATATCGCCTCGGCCCGCACAAGGCCTGGCAGATCGCGCGCGATGCCAGTCGCGTGCGGCTGCGCTTCGTGACCGACATGGCGCCCGATTTCGCCCGCCGTTTGTTGCTGAACCCGGTGGCAGAACGGCCGGACATGACGGCACAGGAGCAACTGACGCAGGCCGTCGCCGACGCCCTGATCGCACTGCCGCCCGCTGGCCATGTCGGCATCATGCCATGGGCCAACGCGACCATCCCGTTGCTGATGCAGGCCTGACGCTTTCAGAGAAGCAGAGGACCTGCGTAACGCCGGTCTCCGACCGGCCCGACGTGGCTCAGCGTAACGCCGGTCTCCGACCGGCCCGACGCGAACGTTCAAGGGCCTGCGCTGACCGGTCAGAGACCGGCGTTACATGGCACTGACCGGTCAGAGACCGGCGTTACATGGCACTGACCGGTCAGAGACCGGCGTTACATGGCGCTGACCGGTCGAAGACCGGCGTTACATGGCGCTGACCGGTCGAAGACCGGCGTTACATGGCGCTGACCGGTCGAAGACCGGCGTTACATGGCGCTGACCGGTCGGAGACCGGCCCTATGTGGCTCAGAGAGGCAGAGGGCCTGCGTAACGCCGGTCTCCGACCGGCCCTATGGGCGGATAAAGGCCGCAGTTTGGGATACAGGACGTGGCATAAACCGCGAGTTTGTGACAGGTAAACGCCATCCGGCAGGACGCGTTTTGTGTTCCCGGGGCTTTCTTGAGGCAATTTTCATGTCCAGAAGACGCAAAACATCTCGATCCACAGCGACGCGGGCAGATCGTACGATGGCCATGCCCCGTTGGCGCCAGATCCTGCTGCTGCTGACCGTGGTGCCGATGGCCATCGGCATCGTGCTTTTTGTCGCGGCCTGGGCCGATTGGATCTTCCTGGGCACGCAGACGGGCCAGACCATCGCCGGCGCGCTGTTGGCGCTGCTCGGTTTTGCGGCGTCGAACGCGCTCCAGGAACGCTGGCTATTGGCCGGCGGCTGGACCGCGCTGGCCGGTGCGGTGTGGCTCATGGTGGGACACAGCAACCAGACTTGGGCTCCCTGGCTGGGCGCTGCGGTTGCTGTGATCGCCCTGATCCTGCTCGGCATCATGTTCGTCGGTCGCTATCGAGAGATTCGGACGCCACCATCGCGCCGCTGAGCAGTCGACGCAGACACAAGCCGGCCAGCTCGCGCTGCTCCGGATCGGGAGCCGCGGTCAGCGCCTCCAGGAAGGCAACCAGATCGGCCCGACCGGACAGATCAGCGACCTCGGCCACGCGCAGAATGCCCCGCAGGATGCTCGTCCGAAAGCGCGGGGCATCTTCCGTCTCCATGTCGAGCAGCCACACCAGATTGGGGATGAATTCGACAAAGCGTTCGGGCCGTGCTCGGATGATCTCGCCGATCGCTTCGGCCGCGCGCCAGCCGATGCCACCCGACTCATCGTTGAGCAGCCAGAAGAGGCGACGCAAATGGCCGCGCACGAACTCGGCGTCGCGGTCGGACAGGGCGCCAGCCGCCTCGCCGAACGCCGTGATGGCCCGGCCGGCAATCTCCGGATCGGCGTCATAGGTCAGCGCGGTCAGATAGCTGAGCACCGAACGGTGGGAAACCGCCAGCGGGCCTATCCCCGCGAGATCGTTCTGCGCCAGTAATGTCCTCACCCGCTGTTTGATGTCACCTCGCATGGATTGCTGTCCTCGTCGCGCCATGTCACATGCCTGCCCATCAGGGCCAATCACACTGTCTTTGCACGATATTTGCGCAGATCATCTCTAAGGTTTTACTTAGCCGAAGATAAGGTTTCGCCTATTCCCCTTCTTTGCGCCTCATTATACAATTTAGTCGTTACTGAGACAACGCACAGCGAGGTCAGACGCCCATGCGCTCTTTCCGGCGCGCTGGCGACATACAGTCCAGACAGGGTTCTCCTCGGCTCAGGGAAGGGCGTGCCGGTTGGGCGCTCGCACCGGCCTCGTTTCGGCGCGCCGGGTTTCACAGGCGCGCCCTTCGTCTCGAGAAAGGAGGGCCCCGGGACTAACTGCCAGCTGCCGGCCGCCGGCACAGAGGCGGCGTCATTCATCTCTTCTCATCTATTTGCTCAAGTCACAACCGTGCAGGAGGATGCTCATGAACGTGAAGATCAATGAGGATTGGCTCGCGGTCATCATCGCATTTGGACTGATGATCCTGGCCATGGTGGGCGTGATTGCGCCATCGTGGATGAAATTCTAGGCCAGTCACCGGTAGGCCTGATGTCCGAATCGCTTTCACACAAGGAAGTTTGAAGGAGCACAAACCATGACTACTGCAAAAGCGCCCGCAAAAGCACAGCAGACGAACTACGCGGGCTTCCTGGCTGGTCTCGCCATTGTCGTCATCCTGGCCTTCATCGCCCGCTGGCTGAAAATCCAGATCTACGGGGTGAGCCTGCCGTTGGGCATTCCCGGCAGAGCGCTGGAATATCCTCTTTGGGCCGCCATCGTAGGCTTGATTCTGAACTGGATCCTGAAGACGGCCAATGTCTATGATGCGGTGAAGTCCGGTTTTCGCACCGAGCTCTTCCTCAAAGTCGGTCTTGTCTTGCTGGGCACCACCATCAGCTTCAGAACCATCGTCACGGCGGCCGCCGGCGCCATCATCCAGGCGCTCATCCTGGTGACCTGCGTGTACTTCTTCTGCTGGTGGCTGAGCGGTAAGTACGGCCTGCCCGACACGCTGCGGGCCGTCATGTCCACGGCCATCGCCATCTGCGGCGTTTCGGCTGCCATCGCCGCCGCAGGGTCGGTCCTCGCGAAGAAAGAGGAGATCACCTACATCACCGCGCTGGTGATCATCACCGCGCTGCCGCTCATGGTGATTGCGCCGCTGCTGGCGGGCGCCATGGGCCTGCCCGAGCCGATCGCGGGTGCCTGGTTCGGCGGCAATGTGGACACCACGGCAGCCGTCGTGGGCGCCGGCACGATGTACGGCAAGACCGCGCAGCAGATCGCCAGCATCGTCAAGCAAACGCAGAACGCGCTTATCGGCGTAGTGGCGTTCCTGCTGGCGCTCTACTTCAGCGTCGTGGTGGAAGGGAAGAAGGAGAGGCCAAGCGCCGCCGTCATCTGGCAGCGCTTCCCCAAGTTTGTCTTGGGCTTCATCGTAGCCTCTCTCCTCTTCACCTTCGGCTGGATCGCTAAGGATCCGGGCGCGGCCATCACGGCCATGAAGGACTGGGCGTTCTGCCTGGCCTTCGTCTGCATGGGCCTGGAGCTGAGCGTCGGCCAGATCAAGAAGATGGGTTGGAATCCGATCATCGTCTACCTGATCGTGACCGTTTTCAACACCGTGCTGGCCCTGATCGTCGCCTGGGCGATCTTCGGCTGGCTCTTCCCGGCCAAGCTGTAGTCGAAATCGGGAGTCAGGGCATCCGGGGCAGAAGACAGGCATCTTCTGCCCCCTGCCGCTGGAACCTGACTTCTGCTTCGCTGCCTGGTAGACAAGGAGAGAATGCATGGCAGATAGCGAAACACCATTGCTGGACGAGCTGGAAGAAGGCCCCTGGCCCAGCTTCGTCAAAGAGATGAAACGCGCGGCCGAGAAAAACGAGGCCGCCAAAGACCTGTTGCGCCAGCTCGAGCGATCGTATGTGGACAAGGTCGGCCACTGGAAGCATGGCGGCATCGTCGGCGTGAAGGGCTATGGCGGCGGCGTGATCGGCCGCTACTCCGACCTGCCCGAGGAATTTCCCGCCGTGGCCGAATTCCATACGATGCGCGTAAACATGCCGTCCGGCTGGTTCTACAACACCAAGAAGCTGCGCGAGCTGTGCGACGTGTGGGACAAGCACGGGTCGGGCCTGACGAATATGCACGGCGCGACCGGCGACATCATCCTGTTGGGCACATCCACCGATCACCTGCAGCCCTGCTTCGATGATCTGGCGGAGATCGGCTTCGATCTGGGCGGCTCCGGCTCCGACATGCGCACGCCGAGCTGCTGCGTCGGCCCCGGCCGCTGCGAATGGGCCTGCATTGACACGCTGGAGCTGCTCTACGACCTGACCATGACGTATCAGGATCAGCTCCACCGGCCGATGTTCCCATACAAGTCCAAGATGAAGATCTCCGGCTGCCCCAACGACTGCGTGGCAGCCGTGCCCCGTTCCGACATCGCCATCGTCGGCACCTGGCGGGACAAGATCCGCATTGACCCGGTCGAGGTGGCCAACTACGCCAACGACGGGCTGGACATCGTGCAGGAAGTGGTGATGTTGTGCCCGACCCGCTGCATGACGTGGGACGGCAAAACCAAGACGTTGACCATCGAGGACGCCGAGTGCAACCGCTGCATGCACTGCATCAACTTGATGCCGAAGGCGCTGCGGCCCGGCGTCGAGCGCGGCGCGACGATCCTGGTGGGCGGCAAGGCGCCCATCGTGCACGGCGCGTTGCTGTCGTGGGTGATCGTGCCGTTCATGAAGATCGAGCCGCCCTATACCGAGCTGAAGGAGCTGCTCGACAAGATCTGGGAATGGTGGGATGAAAACGGCAAGATGCGCGAGCGGCTGGGCGAGCTGATCAACCGCCTGGGCATGCGCAACTTCCTGAAGGCCGTGGGCCTGCCGGCTGTGCCGCAGATGGTCAAGGCCCCGCGCGCCAACCCGTACTACTTCTGGGATCCTGAGGAGGTGAAGTGATGGCTACTCGGACTGATTTCGGCCCCCCATATTTCCGGGATATGCTTCCTCCGGTCATTCAGAAGAACTACGGGCAGTGGAAGTATCACGAACGGATCAAGCCCGGCCTGCTGGTCCATGTGGCCGAATCGGGGGATCGGCTGTGGACCGTGCGCGTGGGCTCCCCGCGGCTGGTCAGCACCGACTGGATCCGGGAGGTGTGCGACATCGCCGATCAATTCTGCGACGGTCATCTCCGCTTCACCAGCCGCCACAACGTCGAGTTTCTGGTCTCCGACGAGGCCAAGGTGGAGCCGCTGATCGCGTATCTGCAGGAGCACGGCTATCCGGTCGGCGGCACCGGCCATGCCATCACGAACCCTGTCCACACGCAGGGCTGGATCCACTGCCACACGCCCGCTACCGATGCCTCGGGCATCGTGAAGGCGGTGATGGACGAGCTGTACGAATACTTCGTGGACTGGAAGCTGCCGGCGTACTGCCGTGTCAGCCTGGCCTGCTGCCTGAACATGTGCGGCGCGGTGCACTGCTCCGACGTGGCGATCCTGGGCATCCATCGCAAGCCGCCGGTGATCAACCACGACGTCGTGCGCGCCAAATGCGAGATCCCGAACGTCATCGCGGCGTGTCCCACGGGCGCCATCCGGCCCGATCCGAAGACCAAGTCGCTGATCGTCAACGAAGAGAAATGCATGTACTGCGGCAACTGCTACACCATGTGCCCGGGCATGCCCCTGGCCGATCCGGTGGGCGACGGCGTCTCGATCTGGGTGGGCGGCAAGGTCTCCAGCGCGCGCACGCCGCCGAAGTTCTCCCGCCTGGTGATCCCGTACCTGCCCAACAACCCGCCGCGCTGGCCCGAGACCACGGCGGCCGTCAAGAACATCATCGAGACATGGGCCAAACATGCGCGCAAGCACGAGCGCATGGGCGAGTGGATTGATCGCATCGGCTGGGAGCGCTTCTTCACCCTGGCCGGCATCGAGTTCAAGCCGCAATTGATTGACGACTTCACGTTGGCGCCGGAGACGTATCGGAGCACGCCGACGTTCAAGTGGTGAGCGCGATTGCGGAGTTCTAAATGCGGATTGCGGATTGATGGCGCCTTTTGCGCGATCAATTCGCAATCCCATTTCGCCGGGCTGCGGGGACGGTAGTCCGCAATCGTCAGTCCGGAGTCCGTGGAGGGAGGAGGTACTATGGCAGATGATGAACTGAGGGCCAAGATCATCGAGTACGTAAAGAACAGCCGGAAGAAGATCGGCGCGCGGGACATTGCCGACGGGCTGGGGCTCGAGCATCGCGTCGTCAAGAAAGCGATCACCGAGATGGTTAACGATGGCACGCTGGAGTTCGAATCGTTCGGCGGTGCTACTTTCATCAAATTGGGGACGGCTGAGTAGCCGTCAAGGAGGGACCATGCCGTTCATCAAAATTGACGGACTGGAAATCGAAGTTGACGAGGATGGGTTCATCCAGGAACCGGATAAGTGGAGCCCGGAGGTTGCAGCGGCTCTGGCCAAGAGCGAGGATGTGCCCGAGCTGACCGAAGCGCACTGGAAAGTTGTGAACTATCTGCGGGATTACTACCAGCAGTTCGGTATCGCGCCGATGATCCGCAAACTCTGCAAGGACACCGGCTTTCCGCTCAAAGAGATTTACGAGCTGTTCCCCAGTGGCCCGGCCAAGGGCGCTTGCAAAATCGCCGGTCTGCCCAAGCCCACCGGCTGCGTGTGAGTCGGATACTGCGTATTACGTATTGCGCCTTGCGGCCAGCTGTCCAGTCGCAGTACGTAGTACGCAGTACGCTGCGCATGACGCATCACGGAGTGCCCCGTGTCTACACCCGCTGCTCTTTGGACTTTGTTTGCGACTTTGCTGATTGGCCTGAGCTATTTTGCCGGCGTCACGTTTGTGCTGGGCCTGCTCTGGCGTTTGGTCGGCTATCTGCGCACGCCGATGCCATATCCGGCGGCCCTCACCCCTGCGCCGACGACCGACGCAGGCGCAGCCGCACGTGTCGCAGGGGATGTCCTGTTCTTCCCGTCCCTCTTTAAGGCCGACAAGGCGTTGTGGGCGGGCGCCTGGGTGTTTCACGTGGCGCTGTGGGTGATCCTGATCCGCCATCTGCGGTACTTCACCTATCCGGTGCCGGGGATTTCGGTGGCGATGTCGTCGGTGGCGCTTTGGGCGGGCTATGTGTTCGGGGTGGCCATCCTGTTCCTCTTTTGGCGCAGGCTGGCGTTGCCCAGAGCGCTGTATGTCTCCGGCGTGCCCGACTATTTCGCCCTGGCCCTGCTGGGCCTGATTGCGGCCACCGGCATCTTGACGAAGTACTGGCTCCACGTGAACCTGGTGGATGTCAAGGCGTTCACCCTGGGCCTGTTGACTTTGCGACCGGTGGCGCCTCCAGCGCATCCGCTTTTTCTCGTCCATTTCCTGCTCGTGATCGGGTTGATGCTCTACTTCCCGTTCAGCAAGCTGCTCCATGCCGGCGGCATCTTCTTCAGCCCGACACGCAATCAACCCTTTGATGTGCAGAAATGCAAGAAGCGGTAGGGACCAGGCACATGGCCAAGTTCGACGAAGCTCCGATCATCAAAGACCCGCCCATCAACGGCATCCTGCGACCGCCGGACATCCGCGAGGATGCCTCCGTCGGCGTGAAATGCTGGCCGAGCAAACCGAAGGACACGCGCGCCATTGATTTGCCGACCGAACGGCTGCCCGACTGGCAGGCGCGAGGTGTGGCGAAGCTGGGTGAGTTGCTGGAGCGCAACAAGGCGCTGCGGGTTTTCCTGGACATCTGCGTGCGTTGCGGCGCGTGCGCCGACAAGTGCCAGTTCTACCTGGGCACCGGCGACCCGCGCAACATGCCCGTGGCCCGCGCCGAGCTGCTGCGCGCGGTCTATCGCCGCTATTACACGCCCCTGGGCCGCCGGATGCCGCAGGCTGCCAACGCCGCCGACTTCGACGAGGAGATGCTGGCGCTCTGGTACACCTATTTCTACCAGTGCTCCGAGTGTCGCCGCTGTTCGGTCTTCTGCCCCTACGGCATTGACACGGCCGAGATCACCATCGCCGCGCGCGAGATCATGGCCGAGATCGGCGTTAGCACCAAGTACGTCACCGAGGTGGTGGCCAAGGTTTACGATACGGGCAACAACCTGGGCATCCCGCCCGCCGCTTGGAAGGACAACTGCGAGTTCCTGGAAGAGGATGTCCTGGAGCAAACCGGCGTGCCGATCAAGTTCCCGGTGGACATGCAGGGCGCGGAGGTGCTCCTGGTGCCGCCGTCGGCCGACAACTTCGCCAACACTGAAACGATGATCGGGTACGCCAAGCTGTTCCATGTCCTGGGGATCAGCTGGACCACCAGCACCTATTGCAACGAGGGCGGCAACTTCGGCCTTTTCTTGAATTTCGCCAACATGAAGAAGGTCAATAACCGCATCCTGACCGCGGCGCGGATGCTGGGGGTGAAGACGATCATCTGGGGCGAGTGCGGCCATGCCTGGCGCGCCGGCATCTTCACGCCTTCGCTCTCGGGCCCGATGGACGAGTTCGACCCGCCCTACCCGTACCATATCAGCCAGTTCACGGTGGACATGCTGCGTCGGGGCGCGCTCAACGGCAAGATTGACAAGAACGCCAACGATCAGTACCTCGTCACCTACCACGATCCCTGCAACGCAGCCCGTGCCGGCCAACTCGTCGAGGAGCCGCGCGAGATCATCCGCGCCTGCTGCAACCGCTTCGTGGAGATGCCGGCCGATACGATCCGCGAGAAGACGTTCTGCTGCGGCGCGGGCAACGGCCTGCTCACCGATGAGATCATGCCCATCCGCATGGCCGGCGGCAAGCCGCGCGCGATGGCAGTCAAGCACACCGGCGCGAACTTCCTGGCCACCGTCTGCGCCATTTGCAAGGCCCAGCTGCCCGAGTCCATGCATTACTGGGGCGTGCCGGTGGAGGTGGGCGGGGTGGCTCAGTTGCTGGGGAATGCGTTGAAGTTGTAGGTTGGGGAGCAGGGAAACAAGGAAACAGGGAAACAAGGGAATTGGGGGAACTCAGGGAAACACGGATTTCACGCATCACGTATCACGCATCACGTATCACGAGAACGACTCATGCGCAAAGTATTTCTCATCATCGCTGTCGTGGTGATTGTCCTGCTGGTGGTTGGTTTCTATCCGTCCTGGGCTGAGAAGCCGGTGAAGGATGGGACCGGGCCGCTGGCGGTGCGGATTGACGCGCGCTATCCGGCGCCGGAGTATCACAGCCCGCTGGATTGGTGGCAGACCCATCACATGGACATGGTGAACCGCGGCGATCTGGCCAAAACCGACTGCCTGTATTGCCATGAGCCGGTGAAGAGCTGCAACAACTGCCATGGGTATGTGGGGGTTGATCCGATCGTGGAAACTGGCGAATGAGCGAATGGGCGAATGGGCGAATGGGCGAATGAGCGAATGGCGAAGATTCGTTGATTCATTGATTCGTTGATTCGCTGACTCGCTGATTTGCCGATTCGCTGACTCGCTGACTCGCCGACTCGCTCCCTTCTTCGGAGTTCTAGTGATGTCTGAACAAGCGGCTAAATCTTTGCCTTCTGGGCCATCTCCGTTTATCTCCCGCCGCAGGCTCATCCTGGGCGGGATGGCAGCGGTGGCTGCGGCGTGGGCCGGCACTGCGGTGCAATCGCTGTTGTTCCCGAGCACATCAACGGCCGAAACGAAACCGGTGACCTTCCCCCTGGCCGAGCTGCCCGTGGGTGGCACGCGGCCGATCACCTATGGCGCTACGCCCGCGCTGGTGGTGCGCACGCCGGAAAGCATCCGTTGTTTCTCGCTGGTCTGCACGCATTTGGGCTGCCTGGTGCAGTGGCAGGAGGGGGCCAAGGAGTTCTATTGTCCCTGTCACGACGGCCGCTTCGATCAGTTCGGGGAGGTGCTGGCCGGCCCGCCGCCGTTGCCGTTGGAGCAATTCACGGTGCGGGTGGATGGTGACATGGTGGTGGTGGGGGAAGAGGCGTGAGCGTAAGGAATTCAGGAGCGATGATTATGCGACGCGGTGTGTTGGTCGGCTTGCTTGTCATTATATCTATCATTCTGCTGTTATCTGCCAGCCAGCCCACCGGCGCGCTGCCGGAGTATTCAACGCAGACCGGCGAGCCGTGCGCGTCGTGTCACATCAGCCCGTCGGGCGGCGGCCTGCGCACCCCGCGCGGCCAGGCCTGGGTGGGCAGCGGCCGGCCGGGCACCGTACCGGCGTTGGCCGATGCGTTGGCCCTGTTGGGCGTGCGGCTGAAGGTGAACTCGGCTGATTTCGTGGCGATACCGCGCACGGTGACACCGGCCGTGCCCCCCACAGCAGCGCCGGTTCAGGTCGAGCGCGTGCGAGCCTGGCTGCGCTCTTTCGAAGGAAACTGACGGGGTTGTGTCGGGCGCGTTTGTGAGGGCCCGGCAATCCGGCACGGGGAACGGATGCGATGAGCCATCTTTCTCGACGGAACTTCATCAAGCTTACCGGTGTGACGGCGGCAGCCGTGGCTGCGGCCGCGGGCACGCAGTCACTCCTGGATCATGCCGGCCAGCCCTGGGCCGGGATGCCCGCGGCCGCAGCGTCGGCGCTGGAGGAGAAGCGGGTGCGCACGACCTGCGCGCTGTGTCCCTCCGGCTGTGGCCTGGAAGTGCGCGTGGTGAACGGCCGCGCGGTCAAAGTGGAAGGCAGCGCCATCCACCCGGTCAACCAGGGCGTGTGCTGCCTGCGCGGCCAGGCGTCGCTGGAGATGCTGTACAGCCCGGAACGCATCCAGCGCCCGCGCGTGCGCACCGGCAGCAAGACAGACCCTTCGGCGACCTGGCGTGAGGTCTCCTGGGACGAGGCCCTGGCGCTGGTGGCGGGCAAACTGGCTGAGCTGGCCGCAGACGGCCAGATGCACACGGTCGCGTTCCTGCATGGCGACACGCGCGGCTCGCTCCGCAGCGTCATCAACCGCTTCATGAGCGCCTACGGCTCGCCGAACACCATCTTCCTGGAGAGCGCAGGCGAACATGCTGTCCGCATGGCCATGTTTCTGTCGCAGGGGATCAACGGCTATCCCGTCTACGACGTGAACAACGCGAATTACGTCATGGCCTTCGGCGGCAACTACCTCGAGTCCAGCCGGCACGTGATCGGCGCGCTGGCCGCGCTGGCCTTCATGCGCCGCGGCCGACCCCGCCGGGGCAAATTCGTGGCCGTGCATCCACGGCTCTCCCTCACCGGCGTCAAGGCCGACGAGTGGGTGCCGATCCGGCCCGGCACATACGGCGCCCTGGCTCTGGGCATGGCCAACGTGATCATCAACAGCGGCCTGTACGACGCCGACTTCGTCCGGGATTTCACCTTTGGGTTCGAGGACTTCACCGACGCGGTGGGCGCGTCGCACATGGGCTTCAAACGGCTGGTGTTGGAGAAATACACGCTGGAGCGCGTCGAGTTCATCACCGGCGTGCCCACCGCCGACATTGCCCGTCTGGCCGGCGAGTTCGCCACCAACCGGCCGGCCATCGCCGTGATGCCCGTGGAGCCGGACGGCCTGCCGCTCTACGACGCCCTGGCCGTGCACGCGCTCAATGCGCTGGTGGGCTCCATTGATGTGGCCGGCGGCGTGCTGGTGCAGCGCTTCCCCGAGCTGACGCCGTGGCCTCTCGTGGCCGTGCCGACCGTCCCATCCCTGACCCAACCGCGGCTCGACGCCATCAGCGACAACCCGTTCGAGCCGTTGGCGCCCGAGTTGCTGGCCGAACGCCTGGCCGCAGACACCCCCTATCCGGTCAACGTGCTCTTCCTGCTCAACACCAACCCGGTCTACGAGCATCCGGCCAACGGCAAGATGGCCGAGGCGCTCTTGAAGGTGCCGTTCGTGGTCAGCTTCGCCTCGGTGCCGGACGAAACCAGCGCGCACGCCGACCTGATCCTGCCGGCCAGCACCTTCCTGGAGGTTTGGGGGGACGATTTCGTGGAGGGCACCGGCTATGCGGGCGTGTCGCTGCGCCAGCCGGTGGTCGAGCCGGTCCACGACACCCGCAACCCGGGCGATGTGCTGCTGGCGCTGGCCGCTGCGTTGGGGGATCCCGTGGCGCAGGCGTTGCCCTTCCCCGATTACAAGACGCTCTTCGAGCATCGCCTGTCGGCCATTGACACCGACTGGGAGAAGTTCCGGGAGAACGGCGTCTGGTCCGAGATGGTCTATTTCCACGCAGAGCCGGGCAGCCGGGCCTGGCCGCAGGTGGTGGGCCGCGATCGGTTGCAAGCGCCCAAAGACGGCCGATTCGACTTCTTCGCGCGCGAGCTCTATGCGATGGTGGCCGGGCAGGGCGATCCGGCCAAGGCCGACCTGGCGTGCCTCCCCCACTTCCAGGTGCCCGCGGAGGCCGGCGCAGCGACCGAATACCCGTACGTGCTGGTCACCCAGGGCCTGATCACCCACCCGCGGCCGTGGCCGGGGATCGTGCCCACGCTGCAGGAGAGCTACGGGCTACAGGCCAACATGAAGTGGCGCGCCTGGGTGGAGATGAACCCGCGGGCGGCCAAGGCATTGGGCGTGCAGAGTGGCGACCGTGTCTGGGTGGAATCGCCTCAAGGCCGGGTACAAGCCGTTGTCCGTCTGTATGAGGGTCTATGGCCCAACGCCGTGTACATGCCGCCCGGCATGGGCCACCGCACCACCATCCGCTGGGGCCGCGGCAGCCAGGCTCCAGCCGTCATCGGCGCCAACGTCAACCAGCTCCTCGCCAGCAAGGGCGTGACGCGCGTGAAAGTGTACAAGGTGTAGGGGAGACAGCTTCGTACTGCATACTGCATAAATCCGCTGATCGCCATGATACGCAGTATGGTAGTATGCGGTACGCAATAGACATCCCGGAGGCCCACATGCCCCGTTGGGGAATGGTCATAGATCTGGACAAATGCTTCGCCTGTCAGAGCTGCACTGCGGCGTGTCGCATGGAGAACAACACGCCGCCGGCCGGGCCCGATCAAACCGGCCGCGACCGGGCGATTTTATGGAACGAGGTGCTGGCCTTTGTCCACGGCGAGTACCCCAAAGTAGAGGTGCTGTTGGTGCCGCGGCCCTGCCAGCAGTGCGACAAGCCGCCGTGCACCTACGTCTGCCCGGTGAAGGCCACGTACAAGAACGAGGACGGCATCGTCGTGGTGGACTACCAGCGTTGTATCGGCTGTCGCATGTGCGCGGTGGCGTGCCCCTATCAGGTGCGCTATTTCAATTGGTATGCGCCGGAGTGGCCGGCCGGAATGCGCGAGCACCTGAACCCCGATCCGGAGGTCGCGCCGCGGCCCAAGGGCGTCATCGAGAAGTGCACCTTCTGCATCCAGCGCTTGCGCCACGCGAAAGAGAAGGCGGCGGCCGAAGGCCGGCCCTTCAACGCGGCCGACTATCAGCCCGCCTGCGTGCAAACCTGCACCGGTCACGCCCGCTACTTCGGTGACCTGGACGACCCGAACAGCCTGGTCTACCAGCTGTCCCGCAGCCCCCGCGCCTTCCGGCTGCTGGAGGAGATGGGGACGGAGCCGAAGGTGTATTATTTGAAGCAGGGGTGAGGGAAATAAGGAAACAGGGAAACAAGGAAACAAGTAGACAAGGAAACAAGGAAATAGGGGAGCAGCGGGGAGCGGAGTGTCATTGATGGAAAATGTTCATCGAGAAACAGAGCTGGAGAGGGCTGTGCTCAACCCTCTCCGTCACACCACTGTGCAGTTTTGGTTGGTGATCGGCGTGCTGTCGGCGGTGGTTTTGGTGGGCGCGATCACGCTGGTGCGGCAGTGGGTGCTGGGCCTGGGCGTCACCGGGCTGAGCCGGCCCATCTACTGGGGCATCTACATCACCAACTTCGTGTTCTTCATCGGCATCAGCCACGCGGGCACGCTGATCTCGGCCATCCTGCGCGTGACTCAGGCCGAGTGGCGCCGGCCCATCACCCGCATCGCTGAGGCGATCACCTTCTTCGCGCTGATCCTGGGCGCCATACAGATCTTGATTGACCTGGGCCGCCTGGATCGGGTGTTGAACGTCATCTTCTTCGGCCGCTTCCAGTCGCCTCTGTTGTGGGACGTGACCTGCATCAGCCTCTACCTGCTGAGCAGCACGCTCTACCTCTACCTGCCCATGATCCCCGACCTGGCGCGGCTGCGGGATCGGATGAAACCAGAACTGCCCCTTTCAGCCGTTGGAACGTTGAAACGTTGGAACGTTGAAACGTTCCAACACACCTGGCGCTATCACTTCTACCGCATCCTGGCCCTGGGCTGGCACGGCAGCGCGGAGCAGGTGCGCCGGCTGGAGCGGGGCATCGGCATCATGGCGATCCTGATCATCCCCATCGCGGTCTCGGTGCACACGGTGGTCTCGTGGATCTTCGGCATGAACATGCAGCCCATGTGGCATAGCACCATCCTGGGACCCTATTTCGTCGTCGGCGCAATCTTCTCCGGCATCGCCACGCTGTTCCTGTTCATGACGCTGATCCGTAAGGCCTGGCACCTGGAGCCGTGGATCGGGCCGAAACAATACGACTACCTGGGCATCCTGCTGCTGGTGATGAGTGCGTTCTGGGGCTATTTCACCCTGGCCGAGTACCTGACCACGGGCTACGGCACGCTAGTGCACGAGCAGGAGGTGCTGCAGGCCAAGCTGAGCGGCGAATACGCGCCGTGGTTCTACGCCATGGTGTTCCTGAACTTCGTCGTGCCGTTCGCCATCCTGATCCGGCGCAGGGGACGGACCCCGGTCGGCACGGTGATCGCGTCGGCGGCCATCGCGGTCGGCATGTGGATCGAGCGCTTCACCATCATCGCGCCGACCCTGACGCGGCCCTCGCTGGGCTACGAGCGGGCCATCTACGCGCCCACCTTCACCGAGATCGCGATCACGGCCGCTTCCCTGGCGCTTTTCGCGCTGCTGTTCCTGCTCTTCTTCAAGATCTTCCCGGCTATCTCGGTCTGGGAGGTGGAGGAGGGCGAACACATCGCCGCAGTCAAGCGCAAAGCTGCGGAGCTGCTCGCCGCGCCGCAGATGTAGATTACACGGAGTACCCTCCCATGGCTCATTGGATCATTGACACCGCCGGCGTCGGCGGGATCATCGTCGGTCTGATCGCCATTCCGGTGCTGATCGCTTATGTGCGGATGGTGCACTGGATCGCTTCGGCTCCGAAGCCGCCCGAGGCCGACGGCCACCCTATGGGCGGAGGCAGCGAGTGATGATCCATCGTTTACCGAGCGTTTGGATGCAAGTCAAACAACCCGGGATCGGTCTCTCCGGGCGATGTAAGTTGCCGGCCAACCCCAAGAGGGGGGTGCGCGCAGCCTCGACTCCGGTATTTGTCATCATCGTTTGTTTTGTACTGCTGCTTTCTTTTTGCGGCGCTGCCTCTGCGGAAGACTTGCAGCCCGGCAACTACTGCGCCTCCTGTCACGTCGCGGCCGATCCGGCGCCCGGCAAGCTGGCCGAGTGGCAGGCGCGGCCGCCGGAGGAGGCAACCTGCCCGGCGGTGAAAGCCTATCGCGAGGAACTGCTCTACACCGAGCAGCTGTTGACCGCCACCGAGCGGGCCGGGACGTTCGCCGGCAGCGGCGCGGTCGCGGCGCAGGAGAAGCGGCTGGCCGCGTTCCGCCAGGGCTACGACGCGCTGCGGCAGGCACCGGTGACCAGCCTGGACGCATTCACGTCGCAGGCGCAGACGCTGCGCTTCCAGGGCAACAAGGTGCTCACGGCGTTCAACCAGGCGATTGATGCGGGCAAACGCAACCGGGTGCTGCTCTTCGCCGTCCTGGTGACGTTGGTCGTGCTCGGCTCGCTGGCGTGGGGGCTGCGCAACACATTGAAGTTCCGGCCCGCGGCGCGGGCGTGGTGGCGCGAGGGACGGCCGGGTTGGGGCACTGTTGCGGTCGCGGGGCTGGTGTTCGTGTTGTTCGCGCTGCCGCTGTTCCGCACGCCCGCCGCGGTCGTGGCGATCCCCACCGCCGAGGAGCAGGCGGTGCAGACCACACTGGACACCTCCGGCCGCGTGGCCGACACCGCCGACCGGGCGCTGGCGCGCGCATGGATGCTAGCGCGGGTAGGCGCCGCGTGGTCGCAGCTCGACCCGGCCCAGGGCGAGGTCGCGCTAAACGCCGCGCTAGAGGCCGCGGCCGAGGCCGAGGAATACGCGGACGCGCTGTGGGGCCAGGCCTGGGCTGCGTGGGAGGCCGGCATCGGCTCGCCCGCGACGCAGGAGAAGGCCGCGCTGCTGGCCGCCCAGCTGGAAGCCGTGCGGTCGCGGGCCTGGGGGCTGCGCCTGATCGCGGCCGAATGGGCCGCGGTGGACCCGGCGCGCGCGGCCGAGATCATGGCCCAGGCCCAGGCGTTGGCCGAGAAAAACCGCACCGTCTACGGCCAGGTGGACCTGGCTGCCATCGCCGCCGAGTGGCCCCGGGTTGACCCCGGCCAGGCGGCCTCGACGCTGGCCAAAGTGACCGACCCTGCCCTGCGGCCGTGGGCCGAGGCTGCGGTTGCTGCCGGAAAAGCTATGCCGAACGCCGGCTACGTCTTGCGGACGGATCGCATCGCGGCGACACTCAACGACGTCGCCGCGGCGCGCGAATCGTTGCTCAAGCTGCCCACCGAGGCAGAGAAGGCGGAAGTGCTACGCCACATCGCGGCCAAAACGGGGGCACAGGAAGATTTCGACGCCGCGCTGTCCATGGCTCTGGCCGCCCGTGTCCGTGGCGACCCCCTGGCCCCGGCCGAGGCGTCGCTGGCGCTGGCGAAGGCGATGCTGCCGGTGAACCGGGCGATGGCAGGGGCCGCGTTCGCGCAGGCATTCGACGCGGCGCAGAAGATCGCGGTGAAGTACAAATAGCGTGTGGGCTCGGTCGTGGTGGATAGTATGACCATGCATCTCCCAACGAGCCGGCTCGGATCAGGACTGCATGCAGTTCTCAGCGATATATGTTAGAATTGGACTGCGTGCGACGAGAGGCTTATCGTTAGAGGGGGTAGCATGGAAGCAGTCTCGATTTCTCCAAAGTTCCAGATCGTGATCCCACGCGCGGTGCGTGAGGCTCTCGGGATCCGTCCTGGCCAAAAAGTACAGGTGATCCCGTACGAAGACCGAATTGAGTTGATCCTTATCCGGCCAACCCAAGAAATGCGCGGCTTTCTCAAAGGGATTGATACTGACATTGACCGAGAGCCTGATCGGCTATGAATGTGGTTGACTCATCCGGCTGGCTTGAATATTTCGCCGATGGGCCGAATGCGGATTTCTTTGCGCCGGCGGTTGAGGCCACGTCTGAATTGCTCGTACCTGTGATCAGCGTGTACGAAGTGTTCAAACGCGTCTTGCAGCAACGCAGCGAAAGTGAGGCGTTGCAAGCTGTTGCCGTGATGCTGCGTGGACGCGTTCGCGAGTTCGATGTCCCGCTTGCGTTGACTGCCGTCAAAGTCTCTTTAGAGTACCGGCTCCCGATGGCCGATAGCATTATTCTGGCAACCGCTCGCGTTCACGATGCGACGCTTTGGACACAAGATGAGCACTTTGAGCACATTCCCGGTGTGCGGTATATTCCCAAGCAAGGCCAGCGCTAAGTAGGCCTAGCTAAAGGGAGGGCCTAAAGTACATCGTCATCACCGGTGATTTTGGATAAGGCATCTTGAGCAACCCAGCTCCTCACACCTCCTGGCCTGACCGGCTGCTCGCCTGGCTGCGGGGGCGGCAGAAGAGCGCGGCGCGCTGGCCGGTCCTCCAGGTGGAGGTGACCAGCCGGTGCCTGATGCGCTGCTCGTTTTGCCCCAACAAGCCGTTGGGCGCGGCCTGGCGGCACGCCGACCTGCCCTGGGAGGTGTTCCGCGACCACATCGGGCCGCACCTGGGCCGCTTCGAGCTGATCTACCTGCAGGGATGGGGCGAGCCGCTGTTGCACCGCGACCTCTGGCAGATGGTGCGGCTGGCGAAGGCGGCGGGCTGCCGGGTGGGGTTCACCAGCTGCGGCGGCCTGCTCACCGAGGAGAACGTGGCGCGCATCCTGGCCGAGGGCGTGGACCTGCTCTCGGTGTCGTTCGCCGGGGCCAGCGCCGGGGTGCATCAGTCGCTGCGGATCGGCTCCAATTTCGAGGGGCTGGTCGCCAACGTCCGCCGCTTGACGGAGCGCCGCGCGGCCGTGCCCGGGGCGTCGCTGCACCTGGAACTGCATTACCTGATGATGCGGCCCAACATGCACGAACTGCCAGCGTTCGTGCGGCTGGCGGCCGACCTGGGCGCCGACGAAGCAGTGGCGACGAACCTGACCTACGCGTTCACGCCGGAGCTGGACAACCTGCGCGTCTTCGGGCCGTCACCCGAGCCGGCGCACCTGGCGCTGGTGGCCGAGGCTGAACGGGAGGCTGCTCGGCTGGGCATCAAGTTCCGGGCCTATCCGTTGACGGCCAGCGACGCGGTGATGGCGTGCGACGCGCAGCCCACGGAGACCGCGTTCATCAACAGCCTGGGCCAGGTAACGCCGTGTGTGTATCTCGGCATGCCTGTGATAAAACCGGCCCCGCGCTATTTCGAGGGGGCCGACCGGCCGCTGACCCCCCTCAGCTTCGGGGATGTGCGCGATGGGCTGCTGGCCGCCTGGGAGGGCCGGCCGCGCAAGGCGTTCTGCGCCGCGTTTCAGCGCCGCAAGACCAGCGCGCATGCGTCGCTGCTGTTCGCTGTGGCCGAAGGGGAACTGCCAGCTATGCCCCCGCCGCCCGAGCCGTGCCAGCACTGCTATAAGATGCTCGGTGTTTAGGTCTTTGTGCCTTTGCGTCTTTGTGTGAGCCAAAAAGGAGCCATCCATGGCCTTACACTGGTTTGCCATCATCTTTGCCTGGGCCTCGGTCGTGATCTTCTTCGCGGTCGCCGTATACCGCGTCGTCAAGATCTCTTCCATGCCGCTGGGCCTGCGCTGGGAGGTCTACCCCATCCCGCATGAGGCGCGCGACCGGCGCGAGTACGGCGGCTCGTACATGGAGGACGTGGATTGGCCCAAGAAGCATGAGCGCCGCTCGTTCTGGGCCGAGGTCGTCGAATTCCTGGCGCCCGAGGCCATCGAGATCGGCACCGAAATCGTGACCATGAAGAAGGTGCGCGGCCACAACCGCTACGGCATCTGGGCCTTTTCCACGCTGCTGCATTGGGGCATCTACCTGTTCGTCCTCTGGGCGCTGCTGCTGATCGTCCAAAGCCTGACCCGCAGCGCCCTGCTGGCCGCGGTCGCGGGGCCGCTGCTCGTGGTCGCCTGCGCCGTGGGCCTGGTCGGGGCCGCCGGGTTGATCGTCCGCCGCGCGACCACGCCCGACCTGGCGCGTTACACCGCGCCCATTGACTACTTCAACCTGGCGTTCCTGGCCGCCATCTTCGTGTCCGGCCTGATCTCGTGGGCGGGCGACCCGGCGCTGGCGGGGCATCGGGCCTATATGAGCGCCGCGCTGACCTTCCAGCCCACGGCCGTGTCCGGGGCCGTCCTGGCGACGTTCCTGCTCTTCTGGGCTTTCGTCGTCTACATGCCGTTCTCCAAGCTGCTGCACTACGTCATCAAGTATTTCCTCTACCATCAAGGGCTGTGGGACGACGCGTTCAAGACGAAAGGCTCGGCCGCGGATCGGCAGGTGATCCGGCAGCTCGGCTACCGGGTGAAGTGGCAGGCGCCGCACATTGCGGCCGGCAAAACGTGGCTGGAAGAGGCCCAGATGATCAGCCCGGAAGGAGAGAAAAAATGAGCCGCCAACCGATCCGCTTCCGGGACATCGCCCGGCTGACCGATGAACCATTGAACCCGCTTAGCGCCGATGAGTTGATGCCGCTCCCCGCGCTGAGCGACGTGCCGGAGCTGACGCCGCCCCGGCCCAGGTGGCTGGAGAATTACGACCTCTCGCTGGACGGCTTCTCCGACTTCGACATCCCCATGCCGAAGACGCCGGAGGAGCGCGAGCGGCTGGTGCGCGGCTTCCTGACCGGCCTGGAGAAGCTGCTGGACCCCGAGACCAACTGGACCTTCGCCAAGCTCTTCCGCCTGTCGCTGGACTACTGCATGCGCTGCCAGACCTGCTCCGAGGCGTGCCACGTCTACCTGGGCAGCGGCCGGCAGGAGATCTACCGGCCCACCTACCGCTCGGAGATCCTGCGGCGCATCTATCAGCGCTACTTCACGCCGGCCGGCAAGCTGATCGGCCCGCTGATCGGCGCGGACGTCGAGGTCAACTTCAAGACGGTGTGGCGGCTGCTGGAGCTGTCGTACCGCTGCAACATCTGCCGGCGCTGCGCGCAGGTGTGCCCGGCCGGCATTGACAACGCCCTGATCGCCCGCGAGATCCGCAAGCTGTTCAGCCAGGAGCTGGGCATCGCGCCCACCGAGCTGCTGCGCAAGGGCACGCGGCAGCACCTCCAGGCGGGCTCTTCCACCGGCATGAACCCGGCCGCGTTCCGCAACTCGGTGGAGTTCCTGGAGGAGATCATCGAGGAGAAGACCGGCCGCAAGATCACCATCCCGGTGGACAAAAAGGGCGCCGACATCCTGCTGATCCACAACGCAGGCGAGTTCATTTCGTGGCCCGAGAACCCGGCCGCGTTCGCCATCCTGTTCGACGCCGCCGGCATCAACTGGACGCTGAGCAGCGACCTGCTAGGTTACGATGTGGTCAACTACGCGGTTTGGTTCGACGACGTGGAGCTGGCGCGCATTGCGCTGCAACACGTGGAGGTCGCGCGACGGCTGGGCGTCAAGAAGATCGTGGTCGGCGAGTGCGGCCACGCGCACAAGGCGCTCTGTGTGATCGCCGACCGCGTGCTGCCCGGCGACCACAGCGTGTCCGAGAGGCCGCGCGAGAGCTGCCTGCCGCTGCTGTGGGACATCGTCCGCAGCGGCGCGATCCGCTTCGATCCATCCCGCAACGATTTCCCGGTCACCCTGCACGACTCGTGCAACGTCGTCCGGCTGATGGGCATCGTCCAGCCCCAGCGCGAGATCGTCAGGGCGGTTTGCAGCCAGCCGTTGCGCGAGATGGCGCCCCACGGCGTGCACAACTACTGCTGCGGCGGCGGCAGCGGCTTCGCCATCATGGACACCCTGAACTTCTCGCAGTGGCGCAACGCGGTCTCGGCGCGCATGAAGGTGAAGCAGATCCTCGACGCGTTCGGCGACGTCCTGGACCCCGGCATCCGCAAGTACGTGATCGCGGCGTGCTCCAACTGCAAGGGCACCCTGCGCGAGGCCATCAACTACTACGACCTCTGGGAGCAGCACGGCATCTGGTACGGCGGCCTGGTGGAGCTGATGGTCAACGCGATGGCCGACCTGCCGGGGCCGTATATCACGTGGAACGAGGAGATGTAGGTGAATTCGGGCAAAAAAGTCCTCATCGTCGCCACCTGTGGGCCGGAGTTGCCGCAGCGCACCCCGGCCCCGTTCCTGTTCGCGCAGCAGGCTGCGGCCCAGGGCCACCAGACGAGCATCTGCTTCGCGCTGCAGGCGCCGCTGCTCCTCAAGCGCGACCTGATCGGTACCGTGCGCGCCAAAGAGGGCGGCCGGACCATGCGCGAGTGGGTGGACGAGACGCTGGCCGCGGGCGTGACGTTCTACGTGTGCGACGCCGCGCTCCAGCTCTGCGACATGACGCCGGACGACCTGACTGACGAGGTCGAGAACCTGGTCGGCCCGTCGTTCCTGATCACCCAGGGGCTGGCCTCAGACCTGGTGCTGACCTTCTGATGTTCGTCGTCATCGTTGACATCGAGAAGTGCCGCGCGTGCGGCGAATGCATCCGGGTCTGCCCCAACCAGGCATTTGCGATCGCGGATGAGGATGGCCGGCGCTATGCCTTTTTCCAGGGCGATCCCGGCGACTGCATCGGCTGCTACTCGTGCGAGGCGAGCTGCGAGGACGGCGCGATCTGGGTGCTGGATTTGTGAAGATGGCTACCCCACGTCTTGTAATCGGCGCGCCGCAGGGGCGCAGCGGCAAGACCACCGTGACCCTGGGGCTGTGCGCGGCGCTGGCAGCCCGCGGGTTGATCGTGCAGCCGTTCAAGAAGGGGCCGGATTACATTGATCCGTCGTGGCTGAGCGAGGCCGCGGGCCGGCCGTGTCGCACCCTCGATCCGTTTTTCTGCGGCGACGACGAGCGGTTGGTCGCGGCTTTCTTGTCCGGCGTCGCCGGGGCCGACATCGCGATCATCGAGGGGAATCACGGCCTGTACGACGGAATAGGTCACCTCATCCCCCCTGCCCCCCCTCTCCTGCCAGGAGAGGGGGGAAGCGCGTCTCCCCCTTCTCTCGCAGGGAAGGGGGCCGGGGGGTTAGGTGATGACGCCTTTGGCTCCACCGCCGCGGTCGCCCGCGCGCTGAAGGCCCCCATCCTGCTGGTCGTCAACACTGCACGCATGGGCCGCAGCGTCGCCGCGCTGGTCCACGGCTACCAGACCTTCGAGCCGGGCACGCCCATCGCCGGCGTCATCCTTAACAACGTCGCCCGCGGTCGCCACGAGGAGAAACTGCGCGCCGCAATCGAGCATCATTGCGGCATCCCGGTGCTCGGCGCGCTGCCCCGCGACGAGGCGCTGAGCATCCCCGATCGTCACCTGGGCCTGGTGCCGCGGGCCGAGGACGAGGGCCTGCTCCCCGCCCTGGCCGCCTGTCGCGCTGCGGCCGAGCGGTATTTCGACCTGGACGCCATCCTTGCCATTGCGCGCAGCGCGTCGGCGAATCAGCGAGTCGGCGAGTCGGCGAGTCGGAGAATCAGCGAATCGGCGAGTCGGCGAATCAGCGAATCACGAATCGGCGAATCAGCGAATCAGCGAGTCGGCGAATCAGCGAAGGATTCGCTCATTCGCTCATTCGTTGATTCACCCATTCGCCTCGCCGTCTTCCGCGATCGTGCCTTCACCTTCTACTATCCGGAGAACCTGGAGGCGTTGGAGGCGGCCGGCGCGGCGCTGGTGTTCGTGGACGCGTTCCAGGATTCCGAGCTGCCCCCGGTGGACGGCCTGGTGATCGGCGGCGGCTTCCCGGAGATGTTCATGGAGGAGCTGGCGGCCAACGCCGGGCTGCGGGCGAGCGTGCGGGCCGCGGCCGAGGCCGGGCTGCCCATCTACGCCGAGTGCGGCGGGCTGATGTACCTGGCGCGACGCATCATCTGGGGCGAGCGGTCGGCCGAGATGGCCGGCATGCTGCCGTACGACGTGGAGATGACCGGCCGGCCGCAGGGACATGGCTACGTCGAGGCGGTCGTGGACACGGCGAATCCGTTCTTCCCCGTCGGCACCGTGTTGCGTGGGCACGAATTCCACAACTCGCGGCTGATCTCCCACGTGCCAGGCACTTGCGAAGTGCCTGGCACGTCCGCCGGCATGTCCACGGCCTATCGGCTGAATCGCGGCAACGGCATCGGCGGCGGCCGCGATGGCCTGGTCTACCGCAACGTCCTGGCTTCGTACACGCATTTGTACACCGCAGGCGCACCGGGGTGGGCAGAGGGGCTGGTCCGACGCGCTCAAGAGTTCAGCGCAGTCATGAGGACCAGAGAGTAGGCAAGCCCTGTGTCAGACGATCTTGCGATCCGCCCGATAGCCGACGACGACCTTGATGCCGTGTTGGATGTGTACCGGCAGTGCGAGGACTTTCTGGCCTTGGGTCCCGTGCCCGACGCCTCGCTGACGATGGTTTTGAGCGATATCGGGCTGTCGCAAGCCTGCGGCGGCTGTTACTGTGGCATCTACATCATGGACGGCCGCATGATCGGCATCGTGGACTATGTTCCTCGCAACTACGAAGGCGATCCGCGGGCCGCTTATATCGCCCTCCTGATGATCGCCGCGCCTTTTCGCCGGCGCGGGATCGGCCAGGCGGTCCTCGAGGCCATCGAGAAAAAGATCAGGCGCGACGCGCAGGTGAACACGATCCTGGCCGGCCTCCAGGTCAACAACCCGCAGGCTATCCATTTCTGGCAGCGCAACGGCTATCGCATCGTCGGCGGCCCGGAGTTGATGCCCGACCGCACCACCGTCTATCACCTGCGCAAGGACCTGACCCCACCCAGCGCGCCCGAACCCTGCACGCACCATGCGGCACGAGATTCTTCGCGCTGCGGTGCTCAGTATGACACGCATCACACAGCACGCAGTACGCAATACGCAGTGAAGTACGAAGTATGAACGCTAACCTTCTCCTCATCGGCCTCAACCACACCATCGCGCCCGTCGAAGTGCGCGAGCGGCTGGCGTTCGGCGCGGAGCGTCTGGGCACTGCGCTGACGGAGTTATGCGGCCTGCTGGCGGCAGAGGTCTGCTCGTGCGACGATGGCGCGCCGGAGGTCGTTATCCTCTCCACTTGCAACCGCACCGAGGTCTACGCCTGGGCCGGGGGTGAGGCCGAGGCGATCATCCGGCGTTACCTGGCCGGCCGGAGCGGCCTCGCAGCGGATGTCCTGGCCGGCTACCTGTACGTCCGGCGCTGCGACGATGCGGCGCACCACCTGCTGCGGGTGGCGGCCGGGCTGGATTCGCTGGTGATCGGCGAGAACGAGATCCTCGGCCAGGTGAAGGACGCCTTCGAGGCCGCGCATGCAGCCGGGACGACCGGGCCGGTCCTGTCGGCGCTGTTTCGGTTCGCAGCCCAGGCGGGCAAACGGGTGCGCAGCGAGACCGACATCGGCCGGCTGGCGCTGTCGGTGGCGACCATCGTGGTAGAGATGGCGCGGGCGGCGTTCGGGCCGCTGGCCGACCGCACTGCGCTGCTGATCGGCGCGGGCAAGATGGGCAGCATCGCCGGCCAGGCGCTGGTGCGCGCCGGGCTGCGCTGCGTCCTGGTGGCCAACCGCACCTTCGACCGGGCGCAGCAGCTGGCCGCCAAACTGGGCGGTCGGGCGGTCCGTTTCGACGCGTTGGCCGAGAACCTGGCCGCGGCGGACATCGTCATCTGCTCCACCGGCGCGCCCCACCTGGTCCTCCGCGCCGCCGACGTCGAACGCGCGCTAGAACGGCGGCATGCCTCACCTCTCCCCCTCTCCGCGTCCCCGCGTCTCCTCGTCGCCGACCTTGCCGTCCCTCGCGACGCCGACCCCGCGATCGCCGAGATTCCCGGCGTGCGCCTGGCCGACATTGATGACCTGGAGGCCATCGTGCGCGCCAATCATCCGCTGGCGGCTGCGGTGCGCGATGCGGCCGAGGGGATCGTGCAGGAGGAGCTGGCGGGCTTTCGCGCCTGGCAGTCTGCCCGCTGCTGCGTCCCGGTGATCCAGGCGCTGCGCGCGCGGGCCGATGCCATCTGCCAGGCCGAGGTAGAGAAGACGCTGCGCAAGCTCGGTGACCTGTCCCCGCGGCAACAGGAAATGATCGCCGCCATGGCCCGCGCCATCGCCAACAAGCTGCTGCACGAGCCCGTTGTTCGCCTCAAAGAGCCGCCTCTGGGCATCCCTCTAGAGGAATACGCCGAACTAGCAGAAACATTATTTGGATTGGACTGCCCCCCTCAACCGCCGAGCACTGATCACGGCCCTCGCAGCACCAGCGGCAGGTAAAGCATAGGCTTCCCCACTGGCGGCCGATAATCGCGGACGACCAACGGCAGGGAGATGCGCCACTCGGGCGGTACGCTGACCGTGATTTGCCCATTCTGGGCCGCTACGGGAAGCGCGGCCAGGGCGCTCACGTAGAATTTCTCCCCGAGGAGCGCGGTCGCACCCACAAGGCGCTCGCCCTCATCGGCCGCGTCCGCGTAGACTTCCACCCGGCTGCCCGTCGGCGCGCCCAGGGTACGGCCCGCGATGTTGTAGGAGCGCCAGGCCCCGTCACGTGGATGCCCGCGGCGCCGTTGTTGGTGATGGTGTTGTCCCGAACTACATTGCTTTGCGCCGCGCCGGTGATCAGGATGCCGTGGGATTGGGTGGTGTTGATCCGGTTGCCCTCGATCACGGCCCCCGCGATCCCCCCGTCCAAGACCACGCCCACGCCGGTCGGCCCCGCGTCGGACCCGCCGGGTGCAGGCACTGCGCCGGGCCTGCCCGCCAGTCCATCCCTGTGAGCAGCGCCAAAGGTTGGTTCCGCCAGATGTGGTTGTTGGCGATGGTCACCTGCGCGGCAGCGCCCGAGGCGACGATGCCGTTCTTGTTCACGCCGATGGAATTGCCTTCGCCCTCGCCGAAGCCGCCGATCAGCACATCGGTCGCGTCTGCCACGCGGATGCCGGCCTCGCGGTTCTCGAAGATGGCCCAACCGGAGATGGCGATGTCGTCGCTGTCCTGGCCGAGCACCTCGATGCCGACCGTGCTGCCGAGGCCGATGTCGTTGGCCTCGCCGGGGAGCGCGATCAGCCGTACATGCGCGGCGTCCTCGACCTCGATCCCGGCCGCCTGGTTCCCGGCAATGCGCGCAGAGGCGTTGCCTCCCGGCGAAAGCCTGACGTTGTCTGCTCGCGCGATGCAGACGCCCGCGCCCTGATTGCCGGACGCGCGCACGCCGATCAGCTCAATGTGACGCGACTCCGGCCCGATCGAGATGCCATGCTGCCCATTGTCCAAGAACCCTCGCCCTGCATGGCCGATGGTGACGTTCTCGGACTTCTCGACGGAGATCCCAGAGCCGCCGTTCTGGATGGCGCTCAGGTCAGAAAGCGAAGTCGGATGCATATTACCGACGAAGCGCACGTTACGGCCCTCGAACAGCATAATGCCATCGTTCCCGTTGTGGGCCGCATAGAGATTGACATCGGAGTCTTGCAGGTACAATAACTCGATGCCGGTCTCCGTGCTTGAAATCACGCTGCCGCTGCTGAGGTTGAAGCGGGCGGAGGCAGGGCAGGGGCCCGGCCACCGATGTGCAGCCCTACCTGGTGGCCGTAGACATGGGCCGCGTAGCGCACGTCGGTGCAATTCTCGAAATCAACGCCCTCCCCCGGCAGGCCGTCAATGCCCAGATAGTACGACGGCTTCCCATCGGGGTAGATCTTCTCGTAGCCGACGTGGACATTGCTGATCGTGATCAGGGGATCGGCTGCGGCGGCCGCGGCCGGCCGGTTGACGTTCTGCACGCGGATGCCGCCGGCCTCATTGCGGCCAACTTCCACGCTGGTGATCGTGGTGTCGGTCGCGCCGTCCACGAAGATCCCGAAGCCCTGGTTGGGCAGTGACGCGTACTGGGAGGTCTGGCCGATTTGGAGGCCGTATGAGCCGCGGATCACAGTGCCTGTCCCCAGCACAGCGATGCCGTTGGCCCCGTTGTCATAGATGCGCAAATCGCCCAAGATGATGGTGTTGGCGGCCTGCGCGCCGATGCGGATGCCATCTCCACCGTTGTCGCTGACGAGAGCCCCGATCATATTCTCATGCGCGTCCTCCACCAGGACCCCATGCTGCCGGTTCTCTCTGATTTCAAAATGCACCGTGTTGTCGTGCGCGCCGCCCCGCAACACCACGCCGTACTGGGCGTTGCCATACGCGCCGTAGACCTTGTTGTGGTGGGCGCCGTCCTGGATGACGATCCCGTTCTGCTTGTTGCCAGGATATTCATCCGCTTCAGGGATGCGGAAGCGCACGTCGGCGTTGCCGACCTCGTTGTGGCTGGTCGTCGGACCCTCGATCACGACGCCGTTTTGGTTGTCCCAGTTGTCCTCGTCGTCGTCCCCCGCGATGGCCGTGAAGGTTGTGAAGCGGGCGCCGTTGTGCAGATACAGGCCGTTCCCCCCGTTGCCCACGACGGTGATTGCGCATGATGATGTCTCGCTCTGTGCCCGGATGCCCCCGGCTGCCGTCGAAGTCGTAGTTGTATTGTCCTTTGTGGTAGCTATAGAAAGGCCCGCGTTTGTTCTGCGGTTCAACTTCATACGCTCACTGCTCGTTCTCCTGCCAGCCCCATTCGTACACCGCGTCCCGCTCATCGTATGGTGGCGCGAAGGGATCGGTCCCGTTGATGAACGCGTTGGCGTCGTCGAAGGAAACCTTGTGGCTGCTCGCGGCCTCATTCACCAGGATGCGGTAAGCCGAGGGGAAACTCCGCCTCTGCGGGGCACGCTGGCGGATCGGGCGTCGCCAGGCCCGCCTCGCGCACGAGCGCGCGGGCCTCCGAGACGCCGGCCGGCGTCCAGACCTGCACGCTCAACGAGTCGCCGGGTTAGTCCACGGTCGGCATCTGCGCCATGATGGTGTCGGCCGACACATCCCGCAGCAGAGCGTACTTTCCTCCGGCCGCCCCGCGCACCTCGACCTTCGTGGTTGCCTGATCATCGAACTGGCTGCCTCGCAGCGTCAAGATGTAGCCCGGTTGCGCGCTGGCCGGGGTCACGCCGGTCAATTGCGGTTTGCCCAACACGGTAAAAGGCAGGCGCTGCGTCTCCACGCCGTGTTCGGGCGATTTGATGTACACTTCCGTCTGGTCGGCCGGCGCGTTCGGCGTGAGCACGCTGATCGCGGTGGCGCTCACGCTCAGCACTTGCGCCTGGGTGGCGCCGAAGAAAACCTGATCGGCCAGCGCGCCGGTGGTGGGCTGCAGGCCGGTTCCCGTGAGGGTCACCGCGGTGCCCGCGTAGCCGACGAAAAGCCCCTCTGCGCCGACCGGCACGGGGCGAACCCGGTGGCGCGACTCAGCTCGCGCCACCTGGGGAAGCGCTTCACGTTCAGCGAGACATCTTGCTTGACCGGTACGCCATGGAACATGTAGGGCGTCTTGATCCAGATGACCGTCTACGCCTGGGGCTGGTCATCGGGCAACCGGAAGGTGAGCGTCTTGCCGTCGGTGCTGACCTGCGTCACCTCGGCCGCCGTGGCTGTCTC